>ENA-OQKH01000025-OQKH01000025.1-human-gut-metagenome-genome-assembly--contig:-NODE-25-length-136258-cov-12.415800_pt1 | contig 136258 bp, 104 predicted proteins | sample MGYA00242645_ERZ504791 | MGnify/ENA primary metagenome ERZ504791 (study PRJEB26092, sample SAMD00036388) | human gut metagenome | host: Homo sapiens | study: EMG produced TPA metagenomics assembly... | reverse complement strand
CTTTAGCTGTTCCGTTATGCCCTGTGCCTGTTTCATACCCTCTATGAGCCTTTCAAAGCGTTCCTGTGCCTGTCTGTTGATGTCGGCAAGGTAGGCGTTTAGCCTGCCGCTTGTAAGAAGATTGGTGTATGTAACTTTACGGTACTGTTTTAGATAATCTAAATGCCGTTGCCCCCAGATGCCTATTGCCTGTTCTTCTTCGGCGGGTACAGTTAAGCACGGTATCAAATAATCCCCTTGCCTTTCGTATTTGCCGCCCAGTTCCTCAAATAATGATTTTGCCATTGTCTGTTACCTCCACATTCTTTTTTATTTTGAATGTCCGCAAAATCCGTCCTACATCACAAGACCTACAAGAAGGTGATACCAGGCTCCGAATGACTCAGAACCACTTCCACCGCCCCAGGAATTCATTCCAACCGGGAGAAGAGAAAGTCCAATCGCGATAACAACACAGCTGGATACAACCGGCGTTAAATATTTCTTCCAATACTGGGCACTTAAACCAACAACTCCCTCGAAGATACCACCAAGGATAATGGCACCGACCATACCTTCATATCCGAGACCCGGATTTGTACAGATCATCAGAAGACTTCCAAGGAAAGTGAAGCTGACACCCATAACGATCGGCAGTTTAGAACCAATCTTCCATATTGGATAGAGCTGTAAACAAGTACCGATTCCGGCTACGAACATGGCACACTGAAGAAGTCGAGTGATTTCAACAGCGGTCAGATGATCACCGGTGCCTCTGACAAGAGCGGCACTGCAGACGATTAATACAGGAGCAAGGTTGGCTACGAACATGGCCAGTACATGCTGTAAGCCGAAAGGAATCGCTTTTCCGAGTGGTACGCGGCCGTTCAGGACATAGATATTTTCTTCGCTGACGGTTGTGATATTTCGTTCTTTATCTTTCATAATTACATACCCGTTCTTTCTAGACATTTCATATAATGGTTTCTGTATCTGTTACTGGGCACAAAAGCTGTGCCCAGTCATGCTGTCCCCAGTCATGCTGTCCCTAGGCAGTGTAGAACAGCAACCCAATTCACTTTTAGACAGCGTCTGCTTCTTCATTTTTTCCGAGTCTGCGAAGCATTGTCTTCTTGACTGCACGGAAAATGTTTTCATAACCTGTGCAGCGGCACAGATGACCGGACATCATTTTACGGATCTCATCATCTGAGAATTCTTTGCCGGCATTTAAAAGTTCAGTTGCACTCATGATGAATCCAGGTGTACAGAAGCCACACTGAACAGCTGCTTCGTCAATAAATGCCTGCTGAATATCGGATAACTCACCATTTGGTCCGGCGAGACCTTCAAGAGTAAGGATTTCTTTTCCCTCAGCCCACACACCGAGATAGATACAGGAGTTGAAGCATTCCCCATCAATGATTACATTGCATGCTCCACATTCTCCGACTTCACAGCCTTTCTTTACGCTGGTCAGACGGAAGTCATCTCTTAAAACATCTGTAAGTGATGCACGGACATCGATCATTTTCTCGACTTTCTTACCGTTGATCGTGCAGGTAAGTAATTTGTACTGTTTATTCATCGATCACACCTCCTGCCAATCTGATAGATTCTGTCAGTGCACGCTCTGCAAGAACAGTAGCGATGTGCTGACGGAATGCCTTGGATGCTCTCCAGCTGTCACGGGGATTGATATCTTCCAGAACAGCCTGAGCAAATTCATGAACAACAGCTTTTGTAAGCGGTTTGCCCTTTGCTTTTGCCTCAGCAGAAGGTGCACGCATCGGAACAGGTCCTGCAACTCCGTAAGCAATTCTGACATCCTCGATCGTCTTCTTATCCTCAGAGAGTTTTACATTGACAGAACATCCTGTTGTTGCGATATCCATTGCATTACGCATTGCGTATTTAATGTAATGTCCGTGGTAGCCTTCGTATACTTCCTTCGGAATGATGATCGCTGTCTGAATCTCTGCCGGTTTCAGATCAACGACTCCTGCTTTAATATAGAAGTCATGGATCGGGATTCTGCGAACTCCGTTCGGTCCTGTGATCTCAACAATTGCATCCCATGCATGAAGTGTTGAAGCGGAATCAGCGGATGTAACACCATTACATGTGTTTCCACCGATCGTTCCGATGTTACGGATCTGTGGTCCACCAACCATATCAACAGCTTCCCCAAGTACGTTGATATGCTTCTGGATGATCGGATCCTTTGTAATATGAGAGAAGCTGGTCAGAGAGCCAATGCGGATCGCACCGTCTTCTTCATAAGATATGCCTCTCATTTCATCAATTTTATAAATGCTTACAAGTTCTTTTCCTGCGCGACGTCCTTCACGCATCTGTACAAGAACGTCACTTCCGCCGGCAATGATCTGTGCTTCCGGATGTTCCTGTAAAAGCCGTATAGCATGAGCTACGCTTTCAGCTTCATAAAGTGCTTTAAGATCATACATTTGCTTCTCCTCCTTCCTCAAACATATGTTGTTCCTTCATACTGCGGAACAAGTGGTGGGGATTCACCGGTGCATCATTTACATAGACACCTGTTGCCTGATAAACTGCGTTACGGATTGCAGGTGCAATGGAACATGTTGGTGGCTCACCAAGAGATTTTGTTCCGAATGCACTTGTAGGCTCCGCATTTTCTACGAAATAAGCGCGTAGTCTCGGGTGATCCATAAATGTGGATAACTTGTAATCGAGCAAGTTATTATTTAATGCTCTTCCGGTCTTCGGATCAAAGAGCAGGTTTTCAGAAAGTCCGAATCCGATTCCCATACTCATACCACCGTGTACCTGAGCTTCAGCAAGTGCCGGGTTGATAAGAGTTCCGGCGTCGTGTACATTGACGATATCAAGTAGTTTTACCTTACACATCGGGATGTCAACTTCAACTTCTGCAAATGTACATCCGAAGGAGTAGGCATTGGACTTAATCTGTGCTGTACTTTCAGCTGACAGATGCTCACTGTGTGAAAGGCTGTAAAGTGCTTCTGTTGAAAGATCTCCAAGAGACATCAGAACACGGTTATCTGTGATACGAACAATCTGTCCGTCAATGATATCCAGGTTATATTCAGGCATTCTTGTCAGTTCATGCGCATATTTCAAAATGCGTTCTTTCAGAAGCAGTGCCGTCTGGCGGATTGAGAATCCGGCTGTATAAGTCTGACGGGATGCATAAGCACCTGTTCCGAATGGTGTAACGTCTGTATCCTGACAGGAAACAACGTGTACAGCTTCAAGCGGAACGCCAAGAATATCTGCAGTCATCTGTGAATATGCAGTATCAGCACCCTGTCCGATCTCTGTCTCACCGAGCTGAACCTGAAGAGAACCATCCTGATTCAATACCATACGGCAGGAAGATGTCTCAAGTGAGATTGGCCATACAGCTGTGTTGTACCAGAAGACTGCCATACCGATACCTCTGCGGATATCTCCTGTCTGGTTCTGGTATTCTTTGTATTTACGAAGGTAATCAGTAACTTCGATTCCTTTGTCGAGGCATTGGTTGAATGTGTCGCTGTATAATTCATTTTTAGAAAATGCATCCTTGTATCCGACCGGCATCAGGTTTTTGCGGCGGAATTCAAGCGGATCCATATTAAGTTTTGCACAAATGTCTTCTGTATGACATTCTACAGCCCACATTGCCTGTGGAATTCCGTAACCACGCATCGCACCGGCAACGGATTTGTTTGTGAATATTGTATAAGCATCAGCCTCTACGTTATCACAAGGATAAAGCTGCGGGAATGCGCCAACTCCTTTGGCACAGATACTGTGACCGTGAGATGCGTAAGCACCCTGATCAGAAAATGCTTCCAGTTTTCTTGCAGCAAATGTTCCATCCGGACGAACCCATGAAATGATGTGGCTCTTGATCGCATGACGTACACGGGTAGAAACAAAGGTCTCCTCTCTTGGTACATCAAGTTTAATAAGATGTCCGTGAAGCTGCATGGACAGCCATGCACAAAGTGGTTCATATAAAACATCCTGTTTATTTCCGAAACCACCGCCGATGTAAGGCTTAACGACACGGATCTTACCCCATTCAATTCCGAGTGCCTGACCGACAACTCGACGTACGATATGAGGAATCTGAGTAGAGCTTACAATCTTGATGCGGTCGCCTTCCATCTCAGCATAGCAGATAAAGTTTTCAATATGACAGTGCTGAACGGTTGGTGTGCTGTACCAGCCTTCTACTTTGATCAGTCCAGGTTCTTTGATTGCTTCTTCGTAGTTACCTTTACGGATCGTTGTGTGTTTGAGAATATTGTTCGGATAATCCTCATGAAGCTGAGGAGCATCCTCTTTCATAGCATCCAGAACATCCAGAACAAATGGATATTCTTCATATTCTACTTTGATCGCACGAAGTGCCTGTGCAGCGGAAACCTCATCCTCTGCTACAACCGCAGCGATATCATCCCCATAAAATCTGACGCGGTCTGTAAGTACAAGACGATCGGCAACATCCTGATGTGATTCATCTGTGGACCATGGATGTCCGGCAGTTGGGAAATAATGCTTCTTCTTTAGATCAAAACAGGTAAATACTTTTACAACTCCAGGTATCTTCTCAGCTTCAGATGTGTCAATAGAAAGAACACGTCCGTTGGCAATTGTAGAGTGTAAAATACGTGCAATATAGGCACTCTTATCACAGAGATCATCTGTATATTTTGTACGTCCAATTACTTTATCGTAGGCATCTACACGAGTAACCTTTTTTCCTACATACATGTTATCCCCTCCTTAAACATAAGTTTGGATCAACCGTTTACGTAAAAATCAATATCCTGTTTCATCTGAAGATATTGGGACTTGGTAATCACGATCTTTCCTTTATTCAGCGTCAGAAGATTCATCTCTTCCAGCTTTCTGATGTTTCTGTCCAGAGTTTTAATAGAAATCCCCACTTCTTCGGAAATGCGCGCTCGTGTCTGGTTAAGTACCAGAATCTCCGGTGCCGGGATCTTTTGTTCATATTTACGGACTAGATGAACCATTAATCGGTCTTTTCCTTCCATAAACAGATATTTCCTGGCCTCCGCAGTTTGCAGAACGAGGCGGCTGATATTTTCCTGTGTTCTCATGAACAGTGCATCAACATCCATATGCATCCACTCCATATAATAAATAGATGGAATGGCAAGCAGACGACATTTTGTTGAAGACAGAATGCTGATCCGGTATCTTGGAAGTCCGGCAAAACATTCAATCTCGCCAAAGAAGTCACCTGGTCCAAAGTCCTTAAAGAAATAAGATTTCTCATGCATCGGCCATTCGACTCCGGTTACTTTCCCTGATAAAATGATGTATATGTACTTGCATTCTTCTCCGGCTTTAATAAAAGTCTGGTCAGCTTCCACATCGATCACGGACATGTAATACTTGACTTCCTCCGTACAGTTTCTGAAAAGCCGGTTCATATATTCCTGCTTTTTAAGTGGTAAGCTATTAAATAAATCCACGAATCTTCCTCCTCCTTTTTATTCATTATAGAGAGAAAAGCTGATACATTAAAAGGCCATGTGACATTTTTTCTCCGCTTTTTTGAATTATGGCGTTTTGAATAAAAAATGACTATAAATTAATAATATTATAATGTTTATTTGGTGAAAATGACAGTTAAAATTGAGGAAATGTTGATTTGTAGAAAAAAATTAAATTTGTGCTTGCATATCTCTGATACGTATGATAAGATATAACTCGTGTCAGAGATAACACAAGACACGCGGGTGTAGTTCAATGGTAGAACACCAGCCTTCCAAGCTGGATACGTGGGTTCGATTCCCATCACCCGCTTTTTTTGTACCCGTTTTTAAGGATCTTGTGTTAAAATAAAAAAGGATCAATAAGACCATGGATTTCATGTGCGTATGAGATCTATGGTTTTTATACTATGTAGAAAAGTGATTTTATAAGAAGTGGTGAAAGAAATGAAAATATCTGACAGAGTCATCCTTCCTTTGGTTGGAAGTGCCTTTCAATCGGGAAAAGCAGCAGAAGCAATTGAGAAAATAGAAGATAAGGAACTGGCGCAGATTGCACAGGGAGAATATTATTTCTTCTCGGCGCAGGCGGAAAAATGTGTGGAGACGGTAAAAGATTATCTGGATCACGATGATGTGATGCTCCGGCTATCGGCAGATATGCTTTATACATTTGCAAATCTTACGCTTGGAAATCCGCAGGCAGCACAGCACACAAGGGAAGATGTACATCAGTGTTTGAAACGGGCAATGCAGGAGGACGCGCCTGTGAATGTAAAGGCGGCGTGTCTGTTTGCATTTTATGTAATCAGCACATTTCTTCATATACCGCCGGAGGAAGGAACCCCACCACTTCAGCAGTACATTCCATATCTTCCAATTGGACAGCGGCTATTTGCAGTGAGTCTTTTAGCACATGAGATTTATCTGAAACAGGATTATGCAAAGGCAAAAGGTGTTGTACAGGGGGCATTTCTGATGGCAGACGGAGTTTATCCGATTTCCATGATTTATCTGGGGTGCGTACAGGCGATGTGTCAGATTAATCTGAAAGAACAAGAAGAAGCAATTCAGACGGTGACCCGGGCATGGGAGAGGGCAAGAGCTGACAAATTCATGGAACCATTTATCGAGTATCATGGTCTGCTTCAGGGGACCATGGAAGTCTGTATCCGGAAAAAAGAGCCGGAAATGTACAAGAAGCTGGTGGATGGTGTACTTGCATTCAGCCGTGGATGGATGAAGATCCACAATCCCAAGACGCAAAAGGCAGTGACGGATCTTCTGAGCCCGCTTGAGTATTCCATAGCCATGTTGGCGTGCAGGGATTGGACGAACCAGGAAATTGCAGAACATATGGGAATGTCAGTGAATACGGTCAAGCACTATGTCTCTGGAATTCTGGAAAAACTACATATTGATAAACGCGATAAGATTAAAGAATTTGTAAATCAATAATATGATATGGAAAGTGTCTGTTTTACAGAGAAAGTGTAAAATAGGCACTTTTTTTGCCTTCAACGGGCATATGAGGAATGTATTTTTTTTGATACAATATGTATAGACACTTATTTTTGAGAAAAAATGAGGAGGGATAATACATATGAAGAAACGTCTGATCAGTATGATTTTGAGCATGGCACTGCTTGCAACATCGGTGCCGGTTACGGCATTTGCTGAAGATGCGAACACGCAGAATCCGGTTGTGCATTCGGAGGAAGGAACGTCCCAGGGGACGGATGTGCTGAAGGAATCCAGCATTGACTATAAGAAAAATGGAGGAACGTTTGCTACTGGTTACACGGCTCCGTCTAATTACGATGAGCCGGTGACAGAACTTCCGGGAGCGGAGCAGATCACAAAAGCAGGATATGAGTTTGCCGGCTGGTATGATAATGAGGAGTTTAACGGGGAGCCGGTTACTTCGCTTAGTACTGCGGATCATTCCGGCAGTGTTGTCCTCTATGCAAAGTGGACGGAACGCTACTACTATGTGGATATTCCGCAGACGGTCAATGCGGATGGGGATAAGCTTACGATAAAAGCGGATGCAGGTGGATTATATGACAAGGATCATGTGAGCGTGACAGTCCGGTCGGAAAATGACTGGAAATTAAAGAGTGGATTACATAGTCTTGCGTATGAACTGAGAAATCCGCAGAGTGGTTCGGCACTGGAAAATGGTTCGGTTGTCGCAAGTCTTACGAAAGATGAGAGCCATAAGCAGCAGGAATATGACTGCAACATTCTGGACAAACCGAACTATACAGGTGATTATACAGATCACTTGACTTTTGACATTGCATTTCAGGATACAGCGTACAACATTACATATGAGACAAATGGCGGGACTATCACGAAGAAGAATCCGCAGCAGGCAGATCAGATGATCACAGTAACACAGGAGCAGTACCAGGCAGGAACCGTTCTGAAGGATCTGCCGGCACCGGTGAAAAAGTCCAGTACATTTCTTGGCTGGTGTTACGATGAAGCATGCACCAGATATGTGGACAGTAAGGACCGTCTTCTGAGTGATGTGACGTTGTATGCCTCTTATGCAGACAATCAGCCGATGGAAGAAGTGTCAATGGCGACTTATGCCAGAGCAAATGATGTGGCAACTGATTTTACGATTCCGATGACGGATACAAGTGCTGCCATGACGCCTGATCAGGTGCGAAAAAATTTCACGATAAAAAATGTGACAGATTCTTCCGAAACGGTTACGGTAGATGTGACTGAAGGAGCAGACCATACATTTACAATCAGCAATCCGAACGGATGGACACCGGGGGCAGCCTATAAGCTGGAGCTTCAGGAAAAGGCGTTATATTTTACAGGATTTGACCCGACGATCCGTGTCTATGATTTTACGGTTTACCGCGAAGAAGTCAAAAATGTAGAGTTAAATAAAGAGATCAAGTATATTCATAAGAAAGAGCTTTCCAATCTGACTGTAAATGGAAAGAAAGTAGAGGAAGTTTCAATCGCGGCAATGACGATTGGAACAGACGGTTCCCTGACCGAAGAAGGCAGTGATACGACCGGAACATTTACTTATAAGAAGCAGTTAGAAGTCGGCGACCAGGTCGCAATTTATTCCGGTGATGTGATCCCGACCATGGATATGTCCTCTGGTGACAACAGTGATGTGTCATTTATCGAGATTACAGGAGCGGACGGGGACAAGTATACATATCGCGGCTCCAGACCGGAAGACGTGCTCTTTATGCCGGATGTGCTGCCGCTTTCTATGGACAAAGATCAGGACGGTGACCCGGATAATAACAGTGTAACGATTAATGTCAGTGACCTGACCTTTGGTGATGATGCTATGAGTCAGGCTATGGACCTGGACAGTGAGACAACCGTAGATGAGGGCGATTATCTAGCAATTTACACAGGTACAATGGGAGAAAATGAAAGTGGAACCGTGTCTCTCTATGGAGAGATTACGAGTGTTCTGTTATCAGAAGGGAAATACATAGTAAGCTATATACCTGTGAGCGAAGAAGATATGCGCCAGACTATGGACGTGTACCAAAAGGAAAATGTAGAAGGGGAGGATCTTCTGGAAGATACCGATGTGCAGGAGCTGGAAGAGGATATTGAGACACAGGCGGTAGACAGCGGATTTGCATCCGAAGTAGCAGAAAGAGTTGCCGATGCGGCAATGGAGACAGAATCTTTTGAGGAGCTTCAGGGATCTCTCAAGGAAGATATGAATGCAGACATCATGGTTCAGAGCCAGGGCTATGGCCAGTTGAGAAAGGCAAGAGCCGCAGGTGGGGCAGGCGGTTCCCGTGTGGAATTAGGAGTACCGACGGTAAAAGCAAATCTCGGCACGACACTGAAACATTTTGATGGAGATGTGAGTGGACTAAGGCTTGCACTGGAGATCGGCGTACCGATTACGGTTCATGTGAACCGGGGCGCAGACATCGAGATCATGATCACGGCGACATTTGAACAGGAAGTCCGTGTATCCATCGATGTGGACGGCTCAGCCGTGTGGAAAAGATGGGGATTTATTCCGTACATTGCAGATTACCGCGTAACGGCGTCTCTGGAATTATATGAATACACAGGAATCGGACTAAATGTCAACTTCAAGACTGCAGAAACTGGAAACCCATTATCTGATTCCAGTTCGAAATTACGAAAAGGTGTCAACAAGATTACCGAAGAGCTGAAGAATATGATGGAGAATGGCGAGGATTATCTAAATTCTGCATCAGGTCTCGTCAGTGGCGGAGATGAAATATCCGTATCCAAGTCTCTGGCAGAGAGGTACTCGGAACTTCTGGCAGACGAGGCAGACTGGGTGGAAATCTACAAGCGTCCGCTGGTAGACCAGCATTTCCGTGTGCTTCTGATCATTGATATTCAGGTGAAGCTGGAATTCGTTGTTTCCGCAAATGTGAACATTTCCATCGGAATGACGTACTGGTATAAGAATGCGAAAGAGTATGTCTTCTGTGTACGGGTCAAAGAGCGGACGGCGACCAATGATACGATAGATCTGGTAGAGGAGCAGTATGAATTTACGGCATATGCTATGGGAACTCTTGGCATCAAAGCCGGTGTGAGACTGACGGTGCGTGTGGGATTATTATCAACGTCCATCGCCAGTGTCGGTATCTCGGCGGATGTGGGCGGTTATGCACAGGTCTGGGGTTACCTCTACTATGAATTGAAGTATACGGCATCGGCAGGACGAAGCAGCCGTGCTATGGGAGCTATGTATCTGGAAATCGGTATTTATCTAGAAGTGAAGTTCGAGGCACAGGCACTGTCCAATGCATTTACCTATAATCCGACACTTTACGAGAACGAGTGGCCGCTTTATAGGGTAGGTGTTCTGGAAAATGTACTGGATTTTGCTTATACCCAGGATAAGGTTGCCGAGATTAATATGAAGCGGGAGATTCAGTCGGTTCAGATCCCGGATGAATATTTCAAGATGCAGTACATGGATATGAAGACCGGACTGGATGACGGAAAATATTACGAGAAGATTTACGAAGATGATACAAAGTATTTCAACATTTCCATGACGAACAGTGCGTTTACGTATGATCCGGCGACCAACATTATTCGTGTAAATCCAGGTGATGAGCCGGAACAGGACGGAGAGATGATCATTACATGGAAAAACCAGGAAGGTACCTTTAATACGAAGCCATGTGCAAGAAAGATCAAGCTTCACTGGGATCGCCTGCGAGATGGTTACTATATTGCATTCCAGAGTAATGGCGGATCTTTCGTCGATGCAATTACCGGAAAATATAACGCAGAGATCAAGAGGCCGGAAGATCCGGTAAGACTCGGATACACATTTGCCGGCTGGTATGAGGACATGGATCTCACCATTCCATACACCATTCCGGAAACCATGCCGGAAGAAGACAGACTTGTCTATGCAAAATGGGAAGCAGCCGATGTGGGTTATACAGTCGTAGATTATATAGAAGGAACAAACGGAACCTATGAAGCGCAGACTCCGGTGAAAATGAATGGCAGGACGGAAGAGGAAGTAAGCCCGGTTCCAAAAGAGCGGGAGGGATTTGTAACACCGCCGCAGCTTACGGAGAATGTAAAAGCAGACGGCAGTCTGGTCATCAATTACTATTATGCAAGAAATAAATATACACAGACATTCAAGTCCGAAAAAGAGACGGAGAATGGAACGGAGACAGAAGTGATCGCAGACGGAAATTACCGGTATGGAACCATGATGCCGACACCGGCAGTCTACAGACCGGGGTATGAATTCCTTGGCTGGGAGGACGAAGAAGGTGCGGAGGTTCCAAAGGAAGTTCCATCTGAGAATAAGACCTACATTGCAAAATGGAAAGCACTGGAAGGCATTACTTATACCGTGAAATACTACGTGCAGAATACGGATAACAGCGGATACAGCTTAAGCGAGACTGCGGCTCTGACCGGACAGATGGGAGAGAAAGTCACAGCAAAAGCAGCAGATCTTGACGAGAAAGTCTATCACTTAAAAGGTGAACTGCCGAAGGGAACGATCAAGGCAGATGGCAGTCTTGTACTGAAAGTGTACTATGATCTGAATGAGTACAAACTGACCTTCGATGCAAAAGGCGGAGAATCAGACCAGACAGAAGTGACGGCAAGATATGGTGACAAGATTGCATCACCGATGCCGACAAGAAAAGGTTATGTATTTGAAGGCTGGTATACAGACGAGGCATGTGAGAACGCATTTGGCCAGACGATGCCGGCAAAAGATATGACGGTCTATGCAAAATGGGAGAAGCAGAAAGTCAACTATACAGTCCGGCATCTGCTGGAAAAACTGCCAGATGCAGACAAAGAAAAACCGGGTGGAGATAAAGAAGAGTATCCGGACACAGATAAACCGGTTGTGGAAGAAGAGCCATATATCTTATATGAAGAGGAAGTCTTTGCGGCATATCCGGAAGATAAAGTAACGCCGGACGTGAAGAGTTACGAAGGCTTTACTTCACCAGCAGCACAGACCACGACAGTGGACGGAAACGGCAACACAGTTATTGAGTACAAGTATGCGAGAAATATCCATAAGCTGAAGCTGGTAGACCGAGGGGTCGATGAAAATAATATGGAAGGATTCGGAATGCCATTTGGTGCGGCAATTACAGAAGTAGCGATCCGGGAAGGATATCTCTTTGAAGGCTGGTATACAGATAAGGATTTCAAGAATCGATTCGATGGAACCATGCCGGACAAAGATCTGACGCTCTATGCAAAACAGACACCGGTGATGAGCAGCTATACTGTCTATCATTATAAAGAATCTGTAGATGGTTCTTACTTTGGACTAACGGACGAAGAAGTATTAAGCGGCCTGACAGAATCAGAAGTGACTCCGCAGCCAAAACAGTATGAAGGATTTACTTCACCAGAGGCCAAAACAGGACAGGTAAATGGCTGGGGCGGACCGGATATCTGGTATCACTATAAGCGGAACAGCTACAATCTGACTTATGTCCTGAACAATGGAGAAGATAATAAGACTTCAAAAGTCCGCTATGAGGCAGAGATTACAAATACTCCGTCGCGGACAGGCTATGCATTTGCAGGCTGGTACACGGACGAAGCGCTGACACAGCCGTACGTGCAGACGACCATGCCGGCACATGACCTGACACTCTATGCAAAATGGGAAGCCGGAATGAAGACTTATCAGGTGAGACATTATCAACAGTCCATTGGTAATTCAGAGCAGTATGATCTGGCAGAGACTGAAACTGTCACAGCTAAAACAGGAGAACATCTGACATTGGCAGTAAAAGCGTATGAAGGATTTACAGCACCAAAGCCAGTTAGCTATGATGTGGTAGACGATGGAGAAATCACATATGTAGATTACAAATATACGCGTGACCGCCATCAGGTGACGATCCATTACAATAACGGTAATGACAGCGAGACAAAAGAACTTGCATATGGTGAGAAATGGGAGGAAAAACCATATCGTGCCGGTTATGCATTTGCAGGCTGGTATACAGACGCAGAGTTTACAAAAGCATTTGACGGAGTGGTTCCAGATCGTGACATCACACTTTATGCAAAATGGGATGTGCAGAGTGTAAACTACACAGTCAAGCATTGTCTGCAAAATGCCAATGATGACGGATATTCACTGGGAGCACAGGAGAACTTTAATGCCGATACGGATACGGTTGTCACACCGGAAGTAAAGAACTTTGATGGATTTACAGCACCGGAGAAACAGCAGGTGACAGTCGAAGGTGATGGAAGAACAACAGTCATTTACCGTTACACAAGAAATGTGCATACGCTGACGCTTAAGAACTACGATGGTAAGACAGATAAGACGGTAGAAGCAAGATATGAAATGTCCATACCGAAGCCGACAAGAGCCGGTTATGCATTTGCAGGCTGGTATACAGATGCAAAATGTACGAAAGAGTACAAAGCGAATATGCCGGATCAGGATCTGACACTCTATGCAAAATGGGAAGCAAACATCGTCAACTATGTAGTAGAACATTATCAGCAAAATGTACAAGGTGACGGTTATACGCTGAAAGAAAGCAGTCATGCACGGGCGGCTGTGGATAGCGAAGTGACACCAGAAGTCATGAAATATAAAGGCTTCGAGGAACCAAAGACGGAGAAAGTTACCATTTCCGGAGACGGACAGACGACAGTGAAGTACTACTATAAGAGAAATGTACATACAGTCACATTTGACGCAGATTCCGGAACATTCGCTGCAGAAAAGGGTGAGGACGACAGTAAGATCGTCGTGACCGGACGCTATGGTGCAAATATCACAGTGCCGAAAGCGCCGACAAGAACCGGATACCAGTTCCTTGGCTGGGACGAAGAGGTGGAAATGACGGTTCCGGATAAAGATCTGACTTATAAAGCACAGTGGCTGAAGATGGAATATACCCTTCAGTTCAAGACAGGAGAAGGAACGTCTGTTTCACCAATCAAAGGAAATTACGGCGACAAGATAAATGCACCAGAAAATCCGACAAGAAAAGGATATATTTTCAAAAACTGGAGTGAGAATGGCAAGAAAGTCGATAACCTTCCGACGACTATGCCGGCCGAAAGTCATATTTACACAGCAATATGGGAGCAGGAGACATACCAGATTACTTATGACTTAAATGGCGGAAGCATGAAGTCCGGGGAGAAGAATCCGACGACTTACAACGTGGATACCACTGTATTCAAACTGAAAAATCCAGTCCGGGCAGGATACACATTTACTGGTTGGAGCGGAACCCAAATTACAGGAGTAAGTGACAATGTGTCTGTAAAACAGGGTTCTACAGATAACCGGACATATAAGGCGAACTGGAGAGAGAATACATATCAGATTACATTTATCTTAAGCGGTACGGAGGCAAAAGGTTCCATGGCAGCCAAGACGGTCAATTACACGGAAAATGTAACACTTCCAAAATGCGAATTTACATGCAAAGGCCACTCCTTTAAGAGATGGTACACCGTGGATAAGAAGGGCAAGAAGACTTATTACTCTGACCGACAGAAGGTGTCGAAGCTGACCGATGTAAACGGCGGTGTTGTGACACTCTATCCGGAATGGGAGGCAAATGTGTACAATGTTACATTTGACTACGGTGACGGAAGAGCGAAGACGGTAAGAAAGACCAAATACGGTGATAAGTACCAGTTCCCGTCAGATCCGACCCGTTATGGCTGGGAGTTCAAAGGCTGGAAAAAAGAAGGAGCCAACACAGCATTTGACATGAGTACGAAAGAGCTGCAGCTTCAGGACGCAAAAAATATTACCTTATATGCAAGCTGGAAAGCAAACTATCATTATAATTATACACCATCAGATAGAAACCATACTTACCGGGTGACTGATGAACATGAACTTACAATATTTACATTTTATGTAGACGGAAATCAGACAAAAGTGCCGACGACCGGAGATACCGGACAGAATCCGGCAAGATATCATATGAATATGACGAATCTTTCCTATGACGCAGTACATCAGAATTATTCGCATATGACGGTAACGATTGTGTATCATACTAAAAAAGTCAAAGATGGTTATGGTGATCTGAGAATTTCTTACCACACAAGGTCTGATAATAAAGATCATACAAACTGGCAGGTTAGTACGATAGATCTGGACAAGAGAGATGATAAGGGGAACATAGTAGAATATACCCTCGATTCCGGAAGTAAAATTGATGTGGACAGTCTGACACTGGAATTTGATGCTCACGGAAAAAATGCAGATAAGTACGATCTTAGCAATCTAAATGTCAGGGTAAAATTTTGGTAGGGGGAAGAGCAGATGCGAGAAAAAGCAGGAAAAAATAAAATACTTATTGTCATTATCATCTGTCTGTGTGTAGTCATCATTGCAGGATTAATTTATTTCATGAAATTAAAAGGAGGTTCAGATTCGGCATTTAAGCCGGATCTGGATCCAAATGCGAAGACCCAGACGGCAGACGATACCGGGGAAAAGCCGACAGGAATCCGGATACCGGGCTATCCGTCCATTACGATTGAGGCAGACAAAAAAGACGTGCAGATGAACCTGATGAATCCAGAAGGAAACCCATGTTACTTTACATTTGAAATCGTGCTTAACGACACAGATGAGACCATCTACACATCGAAGATGGTAGAACCGGGGAAGGCGATTACAGAGGTGACATTAGAGAAGGCACTTGCAGCGGGAGAATATCCGGCGACCATCAAGATTACGACCGCGTCACTCACTGACGGCTCTGCCATGAACGGGGCAAATGTAGAGACGACAATCATTGCACAGTAACGGGAGGGAGAACGATGAAAAAGAGAAGTATAAGAACAGGAATTCTTTTTGCACTACTGACTCCGGTGCTGTTAATATGTGCAGAAAATCCAATCTATGCAGCCACCACCCAGACGGCAGGAAGTGCGACAGTCAGTTATCATGTGGACCCGGCTTACCAGGTGACGATTCCGGTAGATACAAGCATGCGGTTCAATGAGACAGAAACCTCTTACGGGAACATTGTAGTAGAGCAGGCGCAGATTGAGGATGGAAAATGTATCCAGGTGTCATTGCTATCTGATCTTAACTTAAAGAATTCCAACAATTCAAAGGCAGTGATTCCTTATCAGATTTTGGCGCAGGATGAGACGGGAAGCCGGCCATTTACATCAGCGCAGTATACAAAAGCCGGGGAAGAGACACCTCTTACTATCGCGATTAAAAAAGAAGACTGGAAGAAAGCGGCGGCCGGAGAGTACGCAGATACGGTGACATTTACCATATCATACGTGGACAAAAGTGAGTAAGGGGGCGTGCATATGAGGAAAAAGACAGAAAATTTGGATATCATTGTGGATAAAAAGATTGTCCGCGTTACAACGGCAGTGTTTGTGACAGTGATGACTATGCTGGCTGCAATCGCAGCAATGTTTTTTACAACCATGTCCGTTCTGGCAGCAGATGCAGGAAGCTCATCGAATTCCCAGAGCACCATCAGTACAACCGTGCCGGACTCCCATAATATCCGTGTGGAAAAAAGCCACGCAGATGTAGTGATAGAAGGGGAAGAAGATCAGACGGAAGGCAACATAGATAACTTTGTTGTGGATCGTTTTGCCGACCCGAAGATATGGATCACACCGGAAAAAGGCTGGAAGGTTTCAAAGATACTCCTGAACGGGGAAGACGTTACGGAACAGTTCAAAGACGGATATCTGACACTGGAAGAAGTCTGCGAGGATCTGACACTGGTCATTGAGACTGCAGAAGATACCAGCGGCGGCGAAAGCAAAGATCCGGACAAAGAGAAAGATCCGGGGAAAAATCCAGATAAGGATAAAGATACGAATAAAGATACGAATAAAGGAACTACGGGCAACGGGAATGGACAGGACTCAGGGAAGAAGACCCCGATGAATAAGCTGAAGAACCGGATGGCAGTAGTCACAGGAGATGAAACAAGACCGATGCTTTATGTACTGGCAATGATGGCAGCAGGTGTATTCGTTGTGCTGGTGTTAAGAAGAAAAAGTAAATAACAAAAGGTTATACATTATTATCTGAAAAAGATTGAATTTACTGCGGATTTACTTATAATATAATAAGTAGAGAAGGAGGCCAAGAACATGAAAACAGCAATTACAATCGCCGGAAGTGACTCTAGCGGAGGCGCAGGAATCCAGGCTGATATCAAGACAATGATCACCAATGGAGTATATGCAATGAGTGCGATTACTGCATTGACAGCGCAGAATACAACAGGTGTTACTTCTATATTAAATGCAACACCAGAATTTTTAGGACAAGAGCTTGACAGTATCTTTACAGATATCTATCCGGATGCCGTAAAGATCGGGATGGTTTCAGATAAAGAACTGATCAAAGTTATTGCAGCGAAGCTGCGTCAGTATGAAGCAAAGAATATTGTAGTAGATCCTGTTATGGTAGCAACAAGCGGAGCGAAGCTGATCAGTGATGATGCGGCGGATACATTGAAGGAAGAATTATTCCCGCTTGCAAGTGTACTGACTCCGAATATTCCGGAGGCAGAGGAGTTGATCGGAAGAAAGATCACAAGTGCAGAAGAGATGATCGATGCGGCAAAAGAAATTTCAGAAAAATATCACTGTGCAGTACTCTGCAAGGGTGGACATAACTTAAATGATGCGAATGATCTGCTGTATGCAGATGGAGCGTATCGATGGTTTAACGGAAAAAGAATTGATAATCCGAATACTCATGGTACAGGTTGTACATTGTCTTCTGCGATTGCTTCTAATCTTGCAAAAGGATTCTCATTGGAGGAGTCTGTGGAGCGTGCGAAAGAGTATATCTCTGGGGCACTTGCAGCAATGCTTGACCTTGGGAAGGGAAGCGGTCCAATGGATCATGGATTTGCTATCCAGAATGAATATACAAAAGAAGCAGAGGCATAAACTATGGAAAAAAGAACATCATTATTTGAGAACGGATTAATCTGGTTTGGAGCAGGAGTCTCCATTGCTGAGATTCTTACAGGGACATATTTTGCAGCTCTTGGATTTGGCAGAGGGCTGGCAGCCATTCTGGTAGGACATGTGATTGGATGTATCATGTTGTTTCTGGCTGGAGTGATTGGCGGTAAGACAAGAAAAAGCGCCATGGAGACAGTAAAAGACAGCTTTGGAAGTCATGGAGGACAGCTTTTCGCAATTCTGAATGTGCTTCAGCTTGTCGGATGGACTGCAATTATGATCTATGATGGAGCACTGGCAGCAGGAGGCATCTTTACAGTGGGACACTGGGTATGGTGTCTGGTAATAGGTGCATTGATCATTGTATGGATTCTGATCGGAATTACGAATCTTGGAAAGGTAAATACAGTTGCGATGGCAGCACTTTTTATTCTTACATTGATTCTTTTTAAGATTATTTTCTTTGATGGAACTGTAGTTACATCCATTACCGATGAGACATTTTCCTTTGGAGCAGCAGTAGAACTTGCGGTTGCAATGCCATTGTCCTGGCTTCCGTTGATCAGTGATTATACAAGAGAGGCGAAAGAACCTGTGAAGGCAACCGCAGTCAGTACAGTTGTTTATGGAGTTGTAAGCTGTTTTATGTATCTGGTCGGAATGGGTGCTGCATTGTTTACAGGAGAAAGTGATATCGCACAGATCATGGTAAAAGCAGGACTTGGAATCGCAGGTCTTCTGATTATTGTATTTTCAACAGTTACAACCACTTTCCTGGATGCTTATTCAGCAGGAATTTCAAGTGAATCCATCTTTGCAGGACTTAAAGGAAAATACGTTGCTGTAGTTGTAACAGTGATCGGTACCATCGGAGCAATTGTCTATCCGATGGACGATATCACAGATTTCCTGTATCTGATCGGCTCTGTATTTGCGCCAATGATCGCAGTGCAGATTGCAGATTTCTTTATTCTGAAAAAGAAAAAATCGGAAACCGGATTCGATTGGTGTAATCTGTTGATCTGGCTGGCCGGCTTCATTTTATACCGTGTTCTGATGAATATTGATATGCTGCTTGGAAATACACTTCCGGATATGGTTTTGACAATTCTTCTTTGCATGATTGTGGCAGCAGCAAGAGGAAGAAAGAAAGCATAGCCTTTTAAAGGTCAGCGCGAAGCATAACCTTTGCGGTAAAGACTCCATCTTCATAAGTAAAATTACAAGAACCATCGTTCTTTTCTGCCATTCTGCGGACAGACTGGGTACCGATTCCTAGACCTTTCCGCTTGGTGGAATGGAGCAGATGGTTCTTTTCTTTGATCATTCCGTCAAAATTATTTTCTACCCGAATTAAAAGAATAGAAGCAGAATGTTGATAGATTTCCAACGATATCTGCTGCTGCGCAGCGGCAGTTTTGCGACTGGCTTCCAATGCATTTTCTAATAGATTGGAAAGAATAAGACAGAGATCCATTTCATCTACGGAAAGTTCTTTTGGAAGATCAACACGGGCATCAAATGGAATTTCTTCTTTTTGGGCAAGTGCATAATAATATCCGATTACGTTATCGATAGACTGATTTTCACAGAAGTGATAATCAAGGGTGGGAATTTTATCCATTGCATTTTGCAGGTATTCTTTGATCTTTTCTAAATCACCGTCTTTGGCCATAGCAGATAGTTGTATAAAATGATGACGAATATCATGTCGAGCCTGTCTGGCTTCTTCAATCGCACTTCTTAAATTCTCATATCGTTCCTGTTGTACAGAAAGAAAAAGATTTTCCTGCTGAAGTTTTTTGTTTTTATTCAGGATATTAGCCATCATTAAAAACATCGAGTAAAATAATGCAAGGATGAGTAGAAGAGCATAAATAATCACAATGTATCCACGCAGAAAACGCTGCGTGTGCAGGATGGTGTTATATTTTGGAATCAAAGCAAGGTTCAATCCGATGACCAGAACCGGGAGAATCCAGAAAACATACCAGGTCTGAGCAAGATTTTCATCTTCTACCATTTCTTTGACTGAATGGGAGGCTGGATACCATATGAGAAGGACGAAAAGAATGCAGAAAAGATTATACAGGATTCCAAAAGTAGAAAAACCGGAAAATGCAAGGTGTTCAGAACCAAAATTCAACATTGCAGAAGCAGCTCTGGAAAGGCTGTTAAAGCAGGAAAAAACTGCACAGACGGCAAGAAAGATGCTGACAGATTTCCAAAGTGAAATTAATAAAGTGTTATGATATAGAACAAGTAGAACAAATAAAAGAGGAAGAAGAACAGATCTTGTTGACAAATGGAATCTATAGCATGCAAAACCACAAAAACAAGAGCATATAATAAGAAGCGGAAGCATCCAGACAGCCAGCTTCTTAGGTGTTTGTTTCAGAGATGATCTTACCGGCAGATAGGCAAGCAGCATACCTGGAATCAAAACTGTAAATTCCAAAATCTGGAAAATTAAAGTCCGCATCAAAATCCCCCCTTTTGAAATAGATAATCCATAAAGTGTTGTCGTGCAGGTTTGCACAGTTCTCTACTGACAACGATCTTGCTTCCATCATCTAAAAGAAACATTGTTCCGTCAAAATCAACAGCATGTTCCATGTTGATGATCGTCCCTCTGTTGCAGATAAAAAAGCGGGAGTCTTCTTTTAATGGAGCAGTAAAAGTCCCAAAAGACTGTCGGATGACAAGTTCTTTTTCTTTTGTTGTATGAATATGGATCATATGAGAAAAATGATCCGCGTGAATGATCGTTTTAAATGGTATCTGAAGATCACTTCCATTTACTTTTACTGTCAGTTTTTTCTCCGAAGCCGGAATCCGGGACAGGATTTCATCAATTAAAGAAGACAGTTCTTCTTCCGTATAAGGTTTTACCAGATAATGCATGGCACGTACTTTAAAACCTTCCAGTGCATGATCCAGGGATGTTGTAGTAAAAATCAACAGACAGTCTTTGTTGGTATTTCTGAATTCACGGGCGATTTCGATTCCATTTGCCCCGTTCATATAAATGTCCAGAAATAAAACTGTGAAGTCATGTTCTTTTGAAGCCTTGAGAAATGCTTCTCCGTTCTCATATTCATAGCAATGAAACTCTACATTTTTCTGATCTAATATATTTTCTAATCGTGTTCGAAGCAGAATACGCTCTTCTGCAATATCATCAACAATAGCGATTAACATACGAATATCCTCCCTGATTTGTATCTATTCAAAATAAATACAAACGTTTTGACATAGGATTAGTATACCACAGAATGACGATTCGTGCCATTTTCAGACAGTTCATGCCAAAAATATTGAACAATCTGGTATCAAAAATATAATAATAAGAAATATGATTGCCGATAATATAGCAAAATATAAATGAGGAGGAAAAACGGATATGAAAACAATAAAAAGGATAATGGCAGCGTTCATATGTATGACGATAGCACTTACGGGGATTCCAATCAGTGTAAAAGCGGCAGATTCCAGTGGAAGTATGTCAACAGAGATGGAGACAAATAGTGAATTATTTATTACACTGGAAGAGAACAAAGACTATCGCTGGAATGTAAATGATGATGCAGGGAGAAGTAGTGTTGTTCATTTAGATACTTCAGAAGGAAATAATTGTCGTTTCCGTTTAGACCATATAGAAAAGGAATGGTATGGAATCAAACATATCAAAGTGAACGGAACAGATCGCTTTGTTGATGTGGATGGTAAAAGCAAGGATAGTGGTGCAGTGCTTCATGTATGGGAGTCTTCAGATAGTGAAGTAAAGGGAAATGATCATCGACAGTTTGCATTTTATTATATCGGTGACGATGAAAATGGTAATGCGAGATATTATATTAAGAATAGAAAAAGTGGAAAATGGATCGGATATGAAGGAAAACTGAATAATAATAATCCAAAGATTATCCAGACAGATGAAAAAGATAGAAAAGTCTGGCTGATCACGAAATCTGTAGTTCCGATTACAGGAAAAGAAAGTCAGGTTTTAAAAGAAGAAGATACGAGTGCTATCTGCGAAATCCATGTAGCAGGAAAACTTGATGCTTTAAATAGAGCAAGTAATCTGGCAGCTCCAGGATCTTGTCCAACGTTTCAGGTAATGGGAATAACCAGTAAATGGAAATTGAAATGGATACCAGAGTATCATGCTTATCAAATAGATGCAGTCTCTGATGGTGAAAGCACAACTAATCTATCTTTAGATGTAGAAGGAGAATCAGGAAAACTTAATGCAAGTGTGAATATCTGGACGACTGAAAAATTTGACAGGAATCAGAATACAAGTCAATTGTGGCGATTTTTTAAGCAGAAAGATGGTACATATAAAATTCAGAATGCCAGAACTGGATGGTATATCGAAAATAGAGTCCCAAGTTTAGTGTTTGGGAAAAAGGGAATGAATGTAGAGTTATCTATTTTAGCAGGTAATACAGCTGAAACAGCTTACAGTTATGCGGATGAATGGATGGCAGGCATTCCAGATGAGGCACTACTGTCTTCAATTAATATTCCGGCAACACACGATACCGGGACAGCAGGGGTTGTGGAAGATTTGGTTCCAAGTGTATCTATTACATCATGTCAGAATCTTTATTATGATGAGCAGTTGAATATGGGGGCTCGCAGTTTTGATATCCGTGCAAATGCGACAAAAGATGATGCTTCTGCGGCAGACGTAAAGATTGTACATGGAGGCGAATTATGGCAGTGTCAGGAAAAAAACGGAAGTGATCTTACATTACAGTCAATCCTCAATACTTCTCTCGGTTTCTTAGAGAAGCATAAGTCAGAAACAGTCATTCTTACAGTAAAACCAGATGCCGGTTCTACAATTGGATTAGAGCATGCGGTCGCTGAATTTATTGAAAAAAATAAGGACAAGGTCTACAGTGGAGGGGATATCCCATCAATGAAGGAAGCAAGGGGAAAAATCATATTTCTTCGAAGATTTAATCTGACCAAGAACTACGACAGTTCGGTTGAACGTGCGATGGGATTTAACCTTACGAATTGGGATGACATAAAATATAAAGATTATAAATATGCGTACAAGTTATATGATGATGGAAAAAATCATGTGTATATTCAGGATGCATATAATACATATGGAAGTGAGAAGTGGCCGTATATATCAGAAACGATGAAGCAGACAACAGGACAGAATACAAGCCATCCGATCGAGTACAATTCTTGGGTATTTAATTATACTTCTTGCTCACGAGGAGCACCGTTAGGATTGACACAGGAAATTAATCCGAGATTATTTAAAGACGAAGACAATTGTATTGATAACCGATTCCTTGGAACAGTAATGCTTAACTTTATTGATGATCCAATGTCACGGTTGATCTATGAGACAAACAGTAACATGATATTTGAACCAAAACTTCCGACACCGGAGGTAGAAGTTGAATACGGTCAGACATTGGCAGAAGCTACATTGAAAGGGATTGAAAATGCACCGGCAGGAACCTGGAAATTTGAAGATGCAGCTCATGTTGTGACAGATCAGGAAATAGCAGATCAGACCAAATTTGAACTGACCTTCCTGCCGGCAGATAATAAAAAATACAAAAATGTTACTATGTGGGTTCCGGTAAAAACAGTGAATAAGTCAGAAGTTATCACAGCCTATCTCGGATATGAAGAAATTTCCTATGGTGAAACTCCGAAGATGTCATACGTTGTTGCACCAACGGAAACACTGAGCGTAGATGAAGTGGAAGAACTTTTTGCAAATGTTACGGATGAAATGAGAATCCAGGAGACAGGACAGTCTTTAAATGAGACAATCGATGCAGGAAGCTATAAGATTGATTGTCCGGAAACAGTAGGCGGATTCAAGGTAAACTGGATTCATTTGAAAGAATACGATCTTGATATCAATCCAGTGAACACAATGGAAACAACAGGTTCCAAAAGCAGCACAGCAGAAAACACTACATTCGAAAATGGAGCAGTCAGTAGTGCACAGAGAATCATTGTCCGTGCAGAAAAGAAAACAAAGACATATGGAGATGAGTTGACCAGCGCAGATCTTACATTTACGATCAGTGATTCAGAAAAGGCGAAACTTCTTCCGGGTGATACCGTTGAAAGTCTTGGACTGACATTGAAAGCAACAACAATTAAACCGGAAGATATTCTGACAGGAAGCATAACAGATGCAGATGGAGATGACATTCTTGGCGCATATGGAAACGCAGGAAGATATGTCATCCTGAAAGACAATGCGACAAATACGAATTATGATGTTGTAGTTCTTCCAGCATTCCTTAATGTATCACCAAAGGAAGCAGAGATAGAATGGAATGCGGCAGCACAGTATACATATACAGGAAATACATGTGGAATAGAGGCAAACGTGAAAGCAGACAGCATTTTAGAAAAGGATAGTTGTGCGATTAAAAAACTGCTCAATGCAGATCATACAGAAGTTGGAAATTACAAGGCGCTTGCAATAGGTCTGACCAATGAAAACTATATCTTTTCCGGTACAAATCGCGTGCATGTATGGGAATATGAGATTTTGCAGGCAGATCCGGAAGTGACTTTCCCGGCAGCAGAAGTGATTTATGGAGACAGCTTAAAGAAAGCAACACTTTCCGGTCAGTTGGGAGAAGGTGTATTCCGTTTTGCAGACGATACGACAATGCTTACAGTAGCAGAGAATCAAAGTGAACAGGAGATGATCTTCACACCGGCTAATCCGAACTACAAGACAGTTATATCAAATATTCCTGTAACAGTAAAACCGAGAAGCATTACGATCAGACCGGATCGTACGGAGAAAGAATATGGACAGACGATTACAGAGTATACCTGGTCAATCAGTGATGGAAGTCTGGCAGGGGATGATCAGTTAGAGGATTTGAAAATAAATGTCGCATTGACAGCAGGAAATGCAGAGAAAGAAACCTGTGAAGTTGGTACTTATGAAATAACAGAAAAGGCTCCAACAACAGTAGAAAATCAAAACTATGCGGTTATATTTGAACTTGGAATATTGATCGTACAGCCAAAACCGGTAGATGTTGTATGGAATACAGACGGAACTATCATCTATACAGGAAAAGAAGCGAATGTCACAGCAGAATTATCAGGAGTACTGTTTAAAGATGAATGTAAGGCAGTAGTAGAAGATGGAAACGCTGTGGAACTTGGAAAATATACAGCAAGTATTGTCGGATTGACAGGCGAGCAATGTTATAATTATGTGCTTCACGGAGAGGATACAGACTATCAGATAGATTACCAGATTGTGAAGAAAGAAGAAACAAAGAATCCAACCGATTCAAAGGAAACATCGACAGGTACTGCAGGAAAGAAACCAACAGGAACTTCAGTGTCAGGAAAACAGGTGAAAACAGCAAAGACAGGAGACAGCATCAGTTACATCTGGATTCTGATGATTGCAGGATCAATTGCAGTGATCGGTGGAATGATTTATGTTATTAGAAGAAGAAAACAGAAGTAAAATTAAAGTGAATCTATAAACGACAGATAGAAAGGTGTCAGGCATATGTGGAAGCTGTTATTTTAAACTTCGGCCTGACACCTTTTGTTGAAAAAAAGATAAAATTAGTATATTATGAAAACGGATGCGGTATATCTTAAACATGTAATAAAAAGTGTTTCTGACCGCAATGTGTTGAGAGAAAAGGAGAGTGAGAAATGAGTGAATTAAGTAAAAAAGCAAGAAATAGAACAAGGGTCCAGATGGTACTGACAATGTTGGTTATTGTCTCCATTATCAGACAATTCTTTTTAGGAAACTATCACAATATGTTTCTTGGGATTTTAACATTGATTTTGTTTATGGTGCCACAGTTTATCGACAAGAAACTTGGAGTGACAATTCCGGTTGGTCTAGAAACGGTTATTCTGATTTTTATCTTTTCAGCAGAGATACTTGGAGAGATCAATGCATTTTATGTAAAGATTCCGGTATGGGATACCATTTTGCATACAACGAATGGATTCCTGATGGCGGCAATCGGGTTTGCGCTGATTGATTTATTCAACAGAAGTGATCGATTTTCAATTAAAATGTCCCCATACTTTGTGGCATTTTTTGCATTTTGTTTTTCAATGACAGTTGGTGTTTTGTGGGAGTTTTTTGAATTCAGTATGGATTGGTTTTTCGGATTGGATATGCAGAAAGACTGGATCGTTCCGGCAATCAATTCAGTGAAGCTGAATCCGACAGGAGCAAATATCCCAATCCATGTAGATGTTCAGTCTGTTGTGATCAACGGTGAGACGTGGAATCTGGGCGGATATTTAGACATTGGAATCGTAGATACAATGAAAGATCTTATGGTGAATTTTGTCGGAGCTGTTGTATTTTCTGTGATTGGAATTTTATACCTGAAACATCGCGGAAAAGGGAAATTGGCAGCTTCATTAATTCCGCAGGTAAGAGATACGGATGCAGAAACATCTGAAAAATAGAAAACGTAAAGGACAGATCGATGAACAGTCAAAAAGAAATTAGAAATATAAAGATAAAAAATCAGTTGGAGCTCTGGCTGTTCTGTGCAATTATCGGTGCAGTTGCCGGCGGATTGGTCTGGGCGCTTTTGAAGATCATGGCAGTCGGGATGAATCTTATCTGGGAATGGATTCCGGAACATTTTGCATTTCCATACTATACAATAGCGGTCTGTGTGATCGGTGCATTTCTTATCGGTGTCTTCCGGAAGATGTACGGAGATTATCCGGAAGAAATGGAAACTGTTATGGCAAAAGTGAAAACAGAGAAGCATTATGATTATAAAAATATGCTTGTCATGATGATAGCAGCAGTGCTGCCGCTTTTGATCGGAAGCAGTGTAGGTCCGGAAGCCGGGCTTACCGGAATTATTGTCGGAATGTGTTACTGGGCAGGAGATAATCTGAAGTTTGCCAGACAGCATGCGAAGGAATACTCCCAGATCGGGGTAGCAGCATCCTTAAGTGTTTTATTCCATGCTCCGCTATTTGGATTGTTTGAAGTGGAAGAGAACACTTTAGAAGAGAATAATTCAGAACAAACTGTTGTTCCGGCAGGAATTTCATCAAAGATATTTATTTATGGAATCGCAATTGCTGCTGCAACAGGTATTTATGCAGGACTTTCCGCAGTATTCGGTTCAGGACTTTCCGGTTTTCCAAGCTTTGAGGCAGTTGAGATCGGAAAGATGGACTATGCATTAATACTTCTCTATATTATTGCAGGATGCGTGTTAGCTGTTTTTTATGAAAAGACACACCAGATAACGAAGAAAACTGCGAAAAAGGTACCGGCAGTTCTTCGAGAAGTTCTCGCAGGAATTTGTCTTGGAATCTGTGGAATGTTAATCCCGGCAGTTATGTTTTCGGGAGAAGAACAGATGGGAGTGTTGATGAAAGAGTATAGTCAATACCTTCCGTTAGCACTGATCGGAGTTGCATTTTTGAAAGTGCTTCTCACAAATATTTGTATACAGTTCGGTTTGAAGGGAGGACATTTCTTCCCGGTTATCTTCGCAGGTGTATGCATGGGATATGGCGTGGGAATGCTGATCTGCGGAAATGCAGAGAGTCATCTTGTTTTCGCATCTGCAATTGTTACAGCGGCGCTTCTAGGTGGAACGATGAAAAAGCCGTTAGCCGTTACAATGCTTCTATTTCTATGCTATCCGGTGAAATTGTTCGTATGGATTTTTGTGGCTGCGGCAGCAGGCAGCAAATGCCTATCCTTATTTGATAAGAGAAAAGTGGAAAACAAAAATTCCGTTGAGTGAAAACTCAGCGGAATTTTTTTACCCTTTTTGAGATGTCTTCCAGTTCTTCTTTGGAAAGTTCCGGGAGACGTTCTAATTTATCAAGGAACATCATTGCCGTTTCACGACGCTGCATCTCTACAATCTGTCCATAATAATTGACAACAACACCGGTAACGATTGCAACAACGAAGATCGTGTAGATTGTGACAAGTACCGAAACCAGTTTGCCAATGAAAGTTATGGCAACAATATCGCCGAATCCGGCGGTAGAAAGTACCGCATAGCAATACCAGAGGGCATCTCCATAGCGGGTGATGTCAGGCTCTACCAGCTGAATGATGGCTGCGGATACAAAGAGAAATACGATATAACCGGAAAGAATCTGGGTTGCTTTTGTACGTTTTAAGATCATCCATAAAAGTTTTAGTTTTTTCATATATTAACGGCTCCGTTTCATAAATTTCAGATAAATTAATTATATCATGAAATGGAGTCAAAAGAATAGTCATATAAAATTTATTCTGCGGTTTTCATTTTACTGCCTTTATTCAGAATTCCATTAAAGCGGCTCATGAATGTGATTGTTGTGATTGTGGCTGCAACAATATCACTGATCGGTTCTGCAAGAAAAACTGCAAAAACCTTATCCTGAATAAAGAGTGGCAGGATAAAGATCAGCGGAATCAGCAAGATCAGTTTTCTTAAGCAGGCGAGCAGCAGACTGACCTTTGCCTGTCCCAATGCCATGAAACTTTGCTGACATGAAACCTGGAATCCGAGGGAGAAAATACCTGCCATATAGATTCTCAGTGCCCATGCAGTATAAGTGATCAGATCCGTATTGTTGGAAAAGATTCCTGCAAACAGCTTAGGAAACAGCAGCATGATCAGCCAGAAACAGCTGGTGAAAATCGTACAAACCTTAAATTGTGTAAAGAAGGCTTTTTTTACTCGCTCTTTATTGCCGGCACCGAAGTTATAACTCATGATCGGCTGACCGCCCTGGCAGATTCCCTGCAGTGGCAGCGTGGCAAGCTGGCTGACACTTGTAATGATCGTCATGGCTCCGACAGCAAGGTCCCCACCATATCTTGACAGACTGGAAGTAAAGCTGATGGAGAGAATACTTTCTGTAGAAAGCATGACAAAAGTGGAAATACCAAGTGCAAGGCATGGTAAGATAACATCCTTTTGTAATCTGAAATTTTCTTTCCTAAGATGAAGGATCGTCTTCTTCCCGGATAAGAAGCGAAGAATCCAAATCGCACCGACAGCCTGACTTAAAACAGTGGCAAGTGCGGCACCTCTTACACCAAGATTGAATACGAAGATAAAAATCGGATCAAGAATGATATTGATCACAGCTCCGATCACAGTAGTCATCATACTGATTTTGGCAAATCCCTGTGTTGTAATAAATGGATTCATTCCCATCACGATTAAGACAAAGATACTTCCAAGAATATAGATTCTTGCGTATGCTACTCCGTACGGCAGTGTCTTCTCGCTGGCTCCAAAAAGTGTCAACAGCTGTGGTGCAAATGTAAAGAAGACTACAGTAAGTATGACAGCCATAAGGATGAGAAGCGCAAAACAGTTTCCAAGGATTTTTTCAGCTGTTTTATTATCTTTCTTTCCCATAGATATCGCAGCACGCGGAGCACCACCGGAACCTGCAAGCATAGCAAAAGCGTTGATCAGCATAAGGATCGGTGTAAATAATCCAACGCCGGTTAATGCCGCGGCTCCAACACCGGAAATGTGTCCGATATAGATTCGATCTACAATGTTATATAGAAGATTGATGATCTGGGCGACAACCGCAGGAATTGCAAGCTGTGCCAGAAGGCGCGGAATCTTTTCAGTCTCCATCGCCTGAGAATTTGATTTGCTATTCATATCTGTTTTCTCCTAAATAGATTTAAAGTCAAAGAAGATTATACATCTCATGTAATGGAAAAATCAATAAGAAATCAAAAATTACAGGCATTCAACCTAACGAAATCGTGATATAATCAAAATATGTTTGAATGAGAAATATGGAGGTAGCTTATGGGCGTAAGTTATAACAGATTATGGAAAATGCTCATAGATAAAAATATGAAGCGGATAGAGATGCAGTACCTCACCGGGATCAGTGGTAATATTCTTGCCCGGATGGGAAAAAACCAGTATGTATCAATGGAGACGATTGAGAAGATATGCAAGAAGCTGGACTGCACTGTTGATGAGATGATGGAATTTACAGATGATGAATAACAGGAGCAGGTATGTCAAATTATTAAATCTGGCAGAATGTTTCAGAAGTCGAAAAAAGAAATTGAAAAAAGATAACACGCCGGATACGGCATAATTCTCTTAGCAAAGCTAAGAGCGCACTTCGATACAGGCAATTACATTTGCCTGTATCGTGCGACCTGCGGTGTTATCTCTGATTTGGGAAAATCTCAATCCGGGAATTAAGCGAAATCAGAGATTTCGTACAAGGGAATGGATTCCCTTGCGGCACAGGTGCCTATTACTGACGTAAGAATTGGAGATTGACAAAGAGATGAAAGAAAAATATAATTCGCAAGCAAGCAAGGGTAGAGGAGACCAGAATGGAAAATTACAAGGAAATGCGTGAACAAAAATTAAAAAGTGTGGATGAAATCCTTCATCAGATTTCCTGTATGGATCGTGTAGTAAATGAAAAGCAACTGGATGCGGTCATTCCATTTATACTAAAAGCGATAGGGAAATATGCAAATGCGGATCGTGTCTACATTTTTGACTGGATTACCGGAAAAAGAGAAAGGATTACAAATACCTTTGAATGGTGTGCGAACGGGGTAAATTCTCAGATCCAAAATCTTCAGAATATTCCCGGTGATTTTGTACCAAGATGGACAGAGAAGTTTTTGGCAAAAGAAAATATTGTTATTTATGATCTGGAAGATATTGCAGAAGAAATGCCGACAGAATATGAAATATTAAAACCGCAGGAGATCTATTCGCTGATCGCAGTACCATTTTTTGAAAATCAAAAGCTGATCGGTTTCATTGGTGTGGATAATCCGGATATGGAGTTTGCACATCTTTTTGCATGCTTATTGACAGATATGGGTGGACATCTGCAGAGTGTACGTGAAAATATGCGGATGAGAAAAAAACTGGAAGAAGAACATGCAAGCCTTGAGCAGAGTCTGTTGGAATTGCAGAAGGAGAAAAATATACTGGATGTGTTGAGTATTGATTACACATCCATATACACTTGTGACCTTTTGAAGGATAGGATGTATCCGGTAAAATTATCCGAAAATACAAATGCGATTCTGGTAAAGGAACAGCTCGGATGCGAATGCCATTCTTATTCTGAACGTATCCGATATTATTATGATCACTTTGTGATAAAGGAATCAGCACCGGACTTCCTTGAAAAAATGAGTGCAGATTATCTGATGGAATATCTGGCATATCATGATCGTTTTGCCTACAGATTCCGATGTCTGGCAAGTCCTGCAGGGCAGAAGCACTTTGAGGTACAGATTGCCAGAATGAAAGAGACCAAGGGATTTCAGGTGGTTATGGGTTACCGCTATATAGATGATATTATCGAGGAACAGAAAAAACAGAAATATGAACTGGAGCAGGCTCTGGAAAGTGCGACGCTCAATAGTGAAATTGTAAGTTCAATAAGTAAGCTCTACTGGCTCATTTATCATATGGATCTGGTCGAAGGAACGTATGAAGAAATTTCGGCAGGTCAGGAAATGTATCGTTTGACAGAAAAGAAAGGCTATACAGAGGAAGTTTTTAAGGAAGCAAGAAAGACGATCGTATCCTTTGAATATCAGAATGCAATGAAAAAATTTCTTGATACCGGCACTCTGGCGGACAGACTGAAAGAAGCTGACAGTACAGCTATGGAATACCGGACAACCAGTGGTTCCTGGCATCTGGCGAGATTTATCGTTAAGAAACGAAACACAGCAGGAAAAGTGACCAATGTGCTCTATATGGTTCGTCAGATAGACAAGGAAAAAGAACTGGAAATTAAGTACAAGCAGGAAGTACTCGAACACAATCGTGTTATGTCCGGATTAAGTCTGGATTATACGATTGTATTTGTGCTGAATCTTGATACAGATGAATACAGGATCGTATTCACACAGACAACGAATCATGCACAGATCAGGCAGAACATTACAGGTTTTTCGGAGTATGTGGATGAATATGTAAGAAAATATACGCTGCCTGATTTTAAGGAAGCAATGAGAAAAGAACTAAGTGCTGCTAACATCAGGAAACGGTTTCATCAGGAAGATGATTATCATTTTTCCTTTGAAACAGTACCAAATGAAGCCGGACTGAGTCATTTTCAGGCTCATATAGTAAAGGAATATGATGGAGAGGAACACTATGCAGTTCTTGGTTTCCGCAGTATTGATGAAATCGTGAATCAGGAACGTTTTTATAAAGAAGCCCTTAGCAATGCAAACCAGGCACTTCAGAGCGAGTTGGATATGATTGCATCTGCATTGCCGGGAGGAGTAAAGATAAGTAATGATGATCCACAATACTCTTTCAAGTATGTATCGGAACAGTTTGCAAACATGCTCGGATACGATACCCCAGAGGAACTGATGGAAGCATGTGACGGCTCGATTACAGGAATTGCTCATCCGGATGATCTTGAGACGGGGATTGCGGAAGCACTTGCACAGTATGAGAAAGATGACCATTATGAGATTACTTATCGAATGAGATGCAAAGATGGATCCTATAAATATATTGAGGATCGTGGACGAAAAATCCACAAACCGGAGGGGCTGGTTGAGCATTGGAATCTCATTTTAGATAAGCACGAATTTGTAGAAAAGACAATTGAGCTGGAGAGTGAAAAGAGGGCGAATCAAAGCAAATCAGATTTTCTCGCCAGAATGTCTCATGATATGCGTACACCATTGAATGGGATTATCGGGCTGCTTGATATATGCAGAAGCCATCCGGATGACAGGGAGCTGGTCGATTCCAGCAGAAAAAAAGCAAGAGTTGCAGCAGACCATCTGCTTTCTCTGATTAATGATACGCTGGAACTCAGCAGACTGGAAGAAAGTGACCGGCCATTGATGAAGGATGTATTTAATCTGCCATCTTTGCTCCACGATGTGGAAACAATCTGTAAGCTAAAAGGAGATGAAAATGGAATCTCTGTGATTTGGGTAAATGATACTGGTCATTTCGAATATCCATATCTGATAGGCAGTCCATTGAGTGTCAAACAAATACTATTGAATCTCATAGGTAACAGTATTAAGTACAATCAGAGCAAAGGTTCTGTATTTTGTTATTTGAAAGAGCAGATTATATCTGATACCAAATTGGAACTGGATTTTACCATAAAAGATACCGGAATCGGAATGTCAGATGAATTTATTAAGGATATTTTTAAACCATTTGTACAGGCGAATACAGGTGCCAGAACCAAGTATATGGGAACAGGTCTTGGGATGTCAATCGTAAAGAATCTCCTGGATAAAATGGGAGGCACGATCCAGATTGACAGTGAGGAAGGAGTGGGAACTTCTGTAAATGTAATTATTCCTTTTGAAATAAGTCAGAATGTCGGAGAAGAGCAAACGGAGAAAACAGTACAGAATAATTTGAAAGGAAAAAGAGTTCTCCTGGCAGAAGATAATGAACTGAACCGGGAAATAGCAGTTTTTATTCTTGAAGAAGCCGGAATGTCTGTCACAGAAGCGATGGATGGTAGGCAGGCAGTAAAAATCTTCATGAATCATCCGGAAGGCTTTTTTGATATTGTATTGATGGATATTATGATGCCGGTCATGGATGGATATCAGGCGACAAATGCAATTAGAAGCTGTGAAAGAGCAGATGCTAAAATAATTCCAATTATTGCGATGACTGCTAATGCTTTTGCCGATGACAGGAAACGGTCAAAAGAGGCAGGAATGAATGCACATATATCAAAACCTATAGAGATCCCCAATTTAATAAATACTATAGATGGACTCTGTAATAATGCTACGAATTCGACTGGAGTCACGCTGTAAGTTTTTACTGACAATTAAATACTTCAACCAAAACTGAGGTTAGCAGTTCTTCTGTATGAGAACAGCAGCCTCAGTTTTTATATCAGGGAACTGGCATTTTTGAGATTGCCGGTTCTTTTTGTTTACAGAAAAAAGAAGGAGATGGAGCAGGAGGATGTCCAGAGGGAAAGGGTAGAAGCTTTACAACGATTACTACGGTCTGACACATGATTACACCAAAAAATCCGATGTGATCTTTACAGAAATCCTGACACCGGCATATGCACCGGAACGGATGTCTGACCGGGAGACGCTATGGAATAAAGTGGAACGGACAGAAAAAGGGAAAAGGGACATCTTTATTTCAATTAAAACCAATACCGGAGCTTGGAACCATCGAAAGAGGTTCCGGCTCCCATAAATTAGAAAATCTATCAAAATTTAATCTATTTTAATTTTTTCAAGGCTCATTTCGAGCCAATATTTTACCATATATGCATTACATGTTGCATTGCAAGGCTGACTACTGTAATTCCAACCCAGCAGGAAGCACCGAGAAGGATTGGCTTTCCACCGGATTTGATCAGTTTCACAACATTGCTGTTCAGACCGATCGCAGCCATAGCCATGATAATGAAGAATTTAGACAGTTCTTTCAGTGGAGCAAATACATCCGCACTTACCCCAAGGCTCATGCATACAGTTGTAATGACAGCCGCAATGATAAAGTACAGGATGAACATTGGAAATGCTCTTTTTAAGCTGAACTTACCGGATTCTTTGCCGTCTTTTGCGGCTGATTTCGCACGAACCAGTGAGAGCACAAGTGTGATCGGAATGATGGCAAGCGTACGAGTCAGTTTAACTGTGACAGCAGTATTGAGTGTCTCACTTCCAAGATTCCACATGCTGTCCCAGGTGGAGGCGGCAGCAGTTACGGATGAAGTATCATTGATCGCAGTTCCGGCAAAGACACCGAAAGCATTTCCGCTAGTTGTGTCGAAGCCGAGTGCATTTCCAAGCACCGGGAAAAGTACAGCAGCGATAACATTGAAGAAAAAGATAACAGAAATCGCCTGTGCGACTTCGGTGTCATCGGCGTCAATGACAGGCGCTGTAGCAGCAATCGCAGAACCACCGCAGATGGAAGAACCGACACCAACAAGGATAGATGTGTTGGAAGGAACATTCAGTACCTTGCGGAGCAGCCATGCAATGATCAAAGATGTAGAAATTGTACTGATAATAATAGGAAGAGACTGCTTTCCTGTTTGTAAGATAACTCCGAGATTCATGCCGAATCCAAGCAGAACAACAGCAGTCTGTAAAACGGTTTTTGAAGTCCATTTAATTCCTGATTCAGCTGTTCCTTTTTCAGTCCAAAAGCAGGTGATCACCATTCCGGCGAGAATCGCAATGACAGGTCCGCCGATTACCGGAAATGCTTTTCCGATCAGCCAGGATGGGATGGCGATCAAGAAACAGACTAGAATACCTTTGATATTTTTCTGAATAAAATTCATGATAGTTTCCTTTCTTAAGTCTTTTGTTACTGTCAGCACTATGGGCGTCAGCAACGTATTTTTATGAAACAATTATAGATTATAACACTGGCAAACAATAATAAGAAATTATATAATATTATTAAAGCATAAAAATATCTTATTGATAATCGAATTACATCAACGCATGGAAAAATTTACTTTTGACGTTTACATCACAATAATAGAAAAAATATATGAAAAAGAGGAAGAAGACAAGAACATGTTAGATTTTAGAACAGAAACATTTCTTATGGTTTGTGAGACAATGAACTTTACAGAAGCAGCCAGAAGATTGCATATCACACAGCCGGCGGTATCACAGCATATACATTTCCTTGAGAAAGAATATGACGCCAGGTTATTTTCTTATCATAATAAACAGCTTTATATGACAGATGCGGGGGAAATCCTTAAGAAACGGCTGATGACGATGAAGAATGATCAATTGGTGCTGAAGCAGGAGATAAAAGGAAAAGAACAGAAAGAAGAGTCGCTGTCACTTGGAGTTACAATGACGATTGGGGAATATGCGATTGTAGATAAGCTGGCAAATTTCCTGCTGAAGTATCCGGAGATGAACCTTCATATTCATTATGGAAATACGACACAGCTATTAACATTGCTCGATCAGGGAATTATCAACATGGCTTTAGTAGAGGGGAATTATCCGAAAGAGAATTATGAGCATAGAAGATATAGCACGGAAGATTATATTGCAGTCTGCGCGACTGAGCATAAATTCGAGGCAGGGATACCAGAGTCGATGAAAGAACTTCTTCATGAAAGATTACTCGTTCGAGAGGCCGGATCCGGCACAAGAAATATTTTGGAAGAATTATTGATGGCCAGAGGAATGAAAATCCAGAATTTTAAACATTATGTTGAAGTAGAAAACATGCATACAATTATTAGGTTTTTAAAGAAGGATTGCGGAATTTCATTTATGTACAAGGTGGCAGTAGAAGAAGAATTAGAAAAAGGAATATTGAAAGAAATCCAGCTTTCAGATTTTAAGATGCAACATGATTTTGATTTTATTTGGGAAAAGGGGAGCATTTATTCTGGAAAATATTGTGAGGTGTGTGAGGAGCTGGCGTAAAAATGTGGTCAAACAAAGACTTCACAAAAATTTTAGAAAAGAATTAGCACTCAACTCTTTACAGTGCTAACAATACGTGCTATATTCCTAATAGAACACAGGAAAAGAAAATTTGTGGTTCAAAGGAGGGAAAGACCATGAATATCAATAAATTTACACAGAATTCATTACAGGCAGTTCAGAACTGTGAGAAGATTGCTGCGGATAACGGGAATCAGGAACTGGCGCAGGAGCATTTGCTGTATGCGCTGCTGACACAGGATGACAGTCTGATTTTAAAATTATTTGAGAAGATGAACATTCAGGGCCAGCTCTTTATTAACAGTATCGAGCAGGCAATCGGCAAGAGACCGAAGGTACAGGGAGGTCAGGCTTATGTCGGTCAGGACTTGAATAATGTGCTGATCCATGCAGAGGATGAAGCAAAGCAGATGGGAGATGAGTATGTCTCTGTTGAGCATCTGTTTCTTGCAATGCTGAAGTATGCAAGCCGTGAGTTGAAGCAGATTTTCCGTGAATATGGCATCAGCAGAGAGGGTTTCCTCCATGCGCTGTCAACAGTAAGAGGAAATCAGAGAGTTACTTCTGACAATCCGGAAGCAACTTATGATACATTGAATAAATACGGCCAGGATCTTGTTGAAAAAGCAAGAGACCAGAAACTGGATCCGGTCATCGGACGTGATGAAGAGATCCGTAATGTGATTCGTATCTTGTCCCGTAAGACAAAGAATAACCCGGTGCTGATTGGTGAACCTGGTGTAGGTAAAACTGCGGTTGTAGAAGGACTTGCACAGCGAATCGTCAGCGGAGATGTACCGGAAGGACTGAAAGATAAGACAATCTTTTCGCTGGATATGGGAGCACTGGTAGCAGGAGCGAAGTATCGTGGTGAATTCGAGGAACGTCTGAAAGCCGTTCTGGAAGAAGTGAAGAACAGTGACGGAAAGATCATTCTTTTTATCGATGAACTTCATACGATCGTCGGAGCCGGTAAGACAGACGGTGCGATGGATGCAGGAAATATGCTTAAGCCTATGCTTGCCAGAGGTGAACTGCATTGTATCGGTGCAACAACACTGGATGAGTATCGTCAGTATATTGAGAAGGATGCTGCATTGGAGCGTCGTTTCCAGCCGGTCTTGGTAGATGAGCCAACCGTTGAGGATGCAATCTCTATCCTGAGAGGACTGAAAGAGAGATACGAAGTCTTCCATGGAGTTAAGATCACAGATAGTGCGCTTGTTGCGGCAGTTACACTTTCGAACAGATATATTTCTGATCGTTTCCTGCCGGATAAAGCAATCGACCTTGTTGACGAGGCGTGTGCATTGATCAAGACAGAACTTGATTCTATGCCGACAGAGCTTGATGAGCTTCGCCGTCGTGTGATGCAGATGGAGATTGAAGAGTCTGCACTTAAGAAAGAGGAAGATCGCTTAAGTAAAGAGCGTCTGGAACATTTGCAGGAAGAACTGGCAGAACTGAAAGCGCAGTATGCAAGTAAGAAAGTACAGTGGGAGAATGAGAAGAATTCCGTAGAGCATGTACAAAAGATCCGTGAGCAGATCGAGCAGGTGAACAAGGAGATTCAGAAAGCTCAGAGAGAGTATGATTTGAATAAGGCAGCAGAGCTTCAGTATGGTCGCCTTCCACAGCTGCAGAAACAACTGGAAGAGGAAGAAGCGAAGGTAAAAGCAAAAGATCTTTCACTTGTGCATGAATCCGTTACAGATGATGAGATTGCAAAAATTGTTTCCAGATGGACAGGTATTCCGGTTGCAAAACTGAACGAGAGCGAGAGAAACAAAACGCTTCACCTTGCAGATGAACTGCATAAGCGTGTCATCGGTCAGGATGAGGGTGTAGAGCTTGTAACAGAAGCAATCATCCGTTCTAAAGCAGGTATCAAAGATCCGACAAAACCAATCGGTTCCTTCTTGTTCCTTGGCCCTACAGGTGTAGGTAAGACAGAGCTTGCAAAGGCACTTGCTCAGAGCCTGTTTGATGATGAGAACAACATGGTTCGTATCGATATGAGTGAGTATATGGAGAAATATTCCGTGTCCAGACTGATCGGAGCTCCTCCGGGATATGTCGGATATGATGAAGGTGGACAGTTGACAGAAGCTGTCAGAAGAAAACCTTATTCCGTTGTACTTTTTGATGAGATCGAGAAAGCGCATCCGGATGTCTTCAACGTACTGTTGCAGGTACTTGATGATGGACGAATCACGGATTCACAGGGACGTACCGTTGACTTCAAGAATACAATCTTGATCATGACTTCCAACATTGGAGCAAACTATCTGCTGGAAGGAATTAAAGAAGATGGATCAATCGATGAGCAGAGCCAGAATATGGTAATGGATGATCTGAAAGCACATTTCAGACCGGAATTTTTGAACCGCCTGGATGAGATTATCATGTTCAAACCATTGACAAAGACAAATGTACGTTCCATCATTGACCTTCTGGTTGCTGATGTGAACCGCCGTCTGGAAGAACGTGAACTGAGTGTTGAGCTGACAGATGCAGCGAAAGACTTTGTTGTGGAAGGTGGATATGAGCCGATGTACGGTGCAAGACCACTGAAACGTTACTTGCAGAAGAATGTAGAGACATTAGCTGCAAAACTGATCCTTGCAGGAGATGTGGGACGTGGAGACACGATCTTGATCGATGTGAAGGACGGTAAACTGACAGCAGGTGTGAAGAAATAAAATACTAGTATAGTAACGATATAATATGTAGGGCTGTGAAAAATGAAAATTTTCTGGAGATTTTTAGAAAATTGAGTTTTTCACAGCTCTTTTTTCGTTCACCGAAGTAATTGATACAAGAGCAGACTCTATGTTAAAATAAGAAACTGACAGAATGTATATGCATACAACAAGAATTAATACTAAGAAAGAACTCAGGCGGAACCCAAGAAAGGAGGCTACCATGGCGCGCATTATTTTCCACATCGACGTTAATTCAGCATTTTTAAGCTGGACGGCGGTTGAACAATTGAAAAATGGATCAAAAGTGGATCTGCGGGAGATTCCGGCGATCATTGGCGGAGATCAGAGCTCGCGTCATGGAATCGTCCTTGCAAAATCATCACTTGCCAAATCCTATGGGATTCAGACGGGTGAACCTGTAGTAAATGCATTTCGAAAATGTCCGAATCTTGTGACAGCACCGCCGAATCATAAGATGTATCGAGAAAAGAGCCGGATGCTGATGGGTTTCCTGCGGACATATACAAAGAAGATCGAGCAGGTCAGTGTCGATGAATGTTATATGGATTTTACAGAGCTTGTCGGGCGATATCCAACACCGGTGGACGGGGCGATGGAGATTAAGGAAGAGGTAAAGAGACGTTTTGGATTCACGGTGAATATTGGAATCTCCAGTAATAAACTGTTAGCGAAGATGGCTTCGGATTTTCAGAAACCGGATCGGATCCATACGTTATTTCCGGAAGAGGTTCCGCAGAAAATGTGGCCACTTCCGATCGGAGAACTCTTTATGGCAGGGCGTTCAAGTGTGGAAGTCTTTAAGAAACTTGAAATTAATACAATTGGAGATCTTGCTCATGCGGATGTAAATGTAATTACGCTGCATTTAAAAAGTCATGGCCGGATGCTCTGGAATTTCGCAAATGGAATCGGGGACGATAAGGTACAGTATGAACCGGAAGAGGCAAAGGGAGTAGGAAATTCAACGACTCTGTCAGAGGATGCAACGACTTATGAAGAGGCGAGAGATGTATTTCGTGAGCTTGCGCAGAGCGTGGGAAGCAGGCTGAAGAAGGCAGGCAAGAAAGCCGGGATGGTGAGTATGGAGGTACGCTACTATGATTTCAGAAATATGTCGCATCAGGTGCAGCTTCAAAAGCCAACGAATGATCCGGTTATCTTATGTGAGACAGCCTGTAATTTGTTCCGTGAAAGCTGGAGTGGAGAACCTGTCCGTCTGCTCGGAATCCGAACGTCAAAGTTAGTAGAAGAGAATGCACCGGAGCAGCTGACAATTTTTGATATTGAATTTCCAAAAGAACCGGACGAGAAACATAAGAAATTAAATGCCGCATTGGAACAGTTGAACAATCGTTACGGAAAGGGTGCGGTTGTGAAAGGCACATTTTATAAACCGGACGGAAAGAAGAAAAAAGATGGAATTTAGAAGAGATAGAAAGAGGAACGTGCATTGAAAGAGAAAAATTATAATCTGGAATTGATTCGAATGATTTCTTTTATATTTGTTATTGTGATCCATGTATCAAACTATTACTGCAGAGCCTATGGCGATATTAGGATTGGGGAGTACAGTTTTTCACTGCTATTAAATCTGCTGGCAAGGATAAGTGTACCATGTTTTTTCATGATTACAGGAGCACTTCTGCTTGGAAGACAGGAATCACTTCATAAACATGCAAAAAGAATCTTTCGTTTTCTAATTGTTCTGCTTGTGTGGAGCGTAATATATATGATCTGGAATGCAGTTTATATGAAGGATCCTTATCAAATCAAAGATTTATTATATAAGCCGGTAGAACAGCATCTGTGGTATCTGTATGCAATGATTCCGATCTATCTGGTACTTCCTTTTTTCCGGGTTATGTGTAAAGGGATGAACCTTCGGATGGAACGCGCATTTCTTGTGGTGATTACGGCGGCTGTTTTGTTCAATTATATTTCCACATTTTTTGATGAAAAGATGTATTATTCCGTCCCAATGGTGGGGGACAGAATCTATTCTTATTATGTATTTATCGGATATTATATATATAAATATCGTAAGCATGTGATGAAGGGGAAAATGATTCCGGCAGGTATTTTTGTAGTATGCATGGCATTAAATTATGGGCTGACTTATGCGGTAACCTTGCAGGATGGAGAACATTATGAACGTCTGCTGGAATATGGTAATCCACTGCTTGCACTGGCAGCAGCGATGGCATTTCTTATGTTAGTACGATTGAAAAAGAGCGAATTCAATCCGTCCGAACAGGCAAAGAAGTGGATTGACAGATTTTGTGGATGTTCCTTTGGAATTTATTTGATCCATATCATGTTTCTTGATGTTTATAAGAGAAATATTAAGCCAGAGACATTTTCAGCCTGGATCATGATTCCGGTAGTGAGTGTGGGACTTGTGTTATTGTCATTTGGATGTGTCTGGCTGATTCGAAAGACGAAAACAGGACGAAAGATTATGTAGGTTTTTTTGCATATGTGGTGAGATTATGTTATTCTATAAAGGTTAAGACAATCGTTATTTGCCTGAAAGTCAATGATGCAATACACCAGTTCAGAACAGGAGGGATAGATCATGAAATTAGATAAATTATTAGAACGCCTGGACTACACAGTAGTACAGGGAAGTGATTCTACGGAAGTAACAACACTGATCAATGATTCAAGAAAAGTGGAAGAAGGATCTGTTTTCGTGTGTATCAGCGGAGCAGTATCTGATGGACATAAATATGCAGCGGATGTTGCGGCGAAAGGTGCGGCAGCTGTTGTTGTAGAGAAAGATGTCGAAGTGCCGGAAAATGTGACTGTAATTAAGGTAGAGGATACTCGTTATGCACTGGCTCTGATGTCAGCGGCTTACTTTGGATATCCGGCAGATAAGATGAAAGTCATCGGTATTACAGGAACAAAGGGAAAGACAACAACAACTTACATGATCAAGTCTATTCTTGAAGAGACAGGACATAAGGTTGGATTGATCGGAACAATCGAGGCAATTATCGGAGACAAGAAGATCCCGTCATGTAATACAACTCCGGAGTCTTACACGATCCATAAATATTTTGCAGAGATGGTAGAAGCAGGTTGTGACTGTGTTGTTATGGAAGTTTCTTCTCAGGGACTGATGCTTCATAGAACAGCAGGAATCCCATTTGAGATCGGCATTTTCACAAATCTTGGAAGAGACCATATCGGACCGAATGAGCATAAGGATTTTGATGATTACAAGAGATGTAAAGGTCTTCTGTTCAAGCAGTGTAAGCTCGGAATCGCCAATGTGGATGACAAGTATTTTAAAGATGTATTTGAAGAATCTACATGTAAGATCGAGACATTCGGATTTTCACCGGAGGCGGACCTTCGCGCAGAGAATGTAGAACTGGTATCCAGACCGGGATATCTTGGTGTTGCATATCATGTTGCAGGCGTGATGGACTTTGATGTGGAAATCGATGTTCCAGGCAAGTTCAGTGTTTACAATTCACTGACTGCAATCTCAGTCTGCCGCCATTTCCAGGTGCCGGTTGAGATGATCAAAGATGCACTTAAAAAGGCAAAGGTAAAAGGACGTATCGAGATGATCAAGGTGTCTGATGATTTTACACTGATGATCGATTATGCGCACAATGCGATGAGTCTTGAAAGTCTTCTGACAACATTGAAAGAATATAATCCGAAGCGTCTTGTATGTCTGTTCGGATGCGGCGGAAACCGTTCTAAAGACAGAAGATTTGAGATGGGTGAGGTATCCGGAAGACTGGCAGACCTGACAATCATTACATCAGATAATCCGAGATTTGAAGAACCACAGGATATTATTAACGATATAAAAACCGGAATCGCAAAGACAGATGGAAAATATGTGGAAATCTGTGATCGTAAAGAGGCAATCAAATATGCAATCGAACACGGCGAACCGGGTGATGTTATTGTGCTGGCAGGAAAAGGACATGAGGACTATCAGGAGATCTGCGGTGTGAAGCATCCGATGGATGAGCGCGTGCTGATCAAAGAAGTTCTGGAAGAATTAAAAGAGAAATAAGATTGTGTTTGCAGATGTTATTGTAGATATACAACATGAAAAACTGGATAAGATCTTTCAGTACCGAATACCGGAACGACTGAAAGACGAGCTGCATCCGGGGCTGGAAGTAATTATCCCTTTTGGAAAAGGAAACCGACAGATCAAAGGTTATGTGACTTCATTATCAGAGACTTGCAATTATGATCTGTCAAAGGTGAAGGAGATCACAGACATTTCCAGAAACAGTGTGGCAATCGAAGCGAGACTGATCGCGCTGGCGGCGTGGATGAAAGAGCAGTATGGCGGAACAATGATCCAGGCGCTTAAGACAGTGCTGCCAATCAAGCAGAAGGAGAATGCGAAGGTAAAGAAACATCTCCGTTTGCTGCTTACTGAGGAAGAGAGTCAGGAGAAGCTGGCTTTTTATCAGAAGAAGAATCAGAAAGCAAGAGCAAGGCTTTTGGAAGCTTTGAAGGAAGCCCCAATTCTGGATTATGAGCTGGTGACGAAAAAATTAAATGTGACACTGCCTGTGATCCGGGTATTGGAAGAGCAGGGCGTGTTGAAGATAGAGTCAGAGCAGGTATACCGTAATCCGGTGAAACAGGCAAAGAAATCACAACAGGAGATCATCTATACGGAAGAACAGCAGCATGTGATCCAGGGGTTCCGGCAAGACTATCTGTGTGGAACAAGGAGAACTTATCTGCTTCACGGAGTAACCGGAAGTGGAAAGACAGAAGTCTATATAGAGATGATCCGCACGGTTGTTGACCAGGGAAAACAGGCAATCGTTCTGATTCCGGAGATCGCACTGACCTATCAGACAGTGATGCGGTTTTACCGCTGTTTCGGCGACAGAGTTTCTATCATGAACTCAAGACTGTCTGCCGGAGAACGTTACGATCAGATGATGCGTGCGAAGAAGGGCGAGGTCGATGTGATGATCGGACCACGCTCTGCACTTTTTACTCCATTTCCGGATTTGGGGTTGATCGTTATTGATGAAGAGCATGAACCAACCTACAAGAGTGAGCAGGTGCCACGTTATCATGCAAGAGAAGTAGCAGTCCACAGGGCAGAAGTAGAAGATGCCAGCGTTGTGCTTGGAAGTGCAACTCCGTCAATGGAGGCAATGTACCGGGCAAGGCTTGGTGAGTATCAGCTTTACGAGATGAAGAATCGTTCTCATATGCAGCAGATGGCGACTGTGCATACAGTTGATATGCGAAAGGAACTGAAGAATGGAAACCGTTCCATCTTGAGTGAGAAGTTGCAGGAACTGATTGAAGACAGACTGAATGCAAAAGAGCAGATTATGCTGTTTTTGAATCGCAGAGGATATTCTGGTTTTATTTCCTGCAGAGAATGTGGCCATGTAGTGAAATGCCCGCACTGTAATGTATCCTTGTCGGTACACAAAGGTGGAAAAATGGTCTGCCATTACTGTGGTTATGAACAGCCGAAGGTGACGGAGTGTCCGGAATGCGGTTCCCGTTATATCGGAGAATTCCGCGCAGGAACCCAGCAGATCGAGGACATGGTGAAAGCAAGATTCCCACAGGCAAGAGTTCTCCGTATGGATATGGATACGACGAAGAAAAAGGATTCCCATGAGCAGATTTTATCTGCCTTTGCGAATGAAGAGGCGGATATTCTTGTGGGAACACAGATGATCGTAAAGGGACATGATTTTCCAAAGGTCACATTAGTCGGTGCATTGGCAGCAGATATGTCACTTTATACAGATGATTATCGTTCCGGTGAGCGAACATTTCAGCTTTTGACACAGGCAGCAGGCCGTGCCGGAAGAGGTGACAGACCGGGTGAGGTCGTGATTCAGACTTACGATCCGGAGCATTATGCAATCGAGGCTTCAGCAGCGCAGGATTATGAAGCATTCTATGAGAAAGAAATCCGTTACCGCAGTCTGATGGGATATCCACCGGTGGAGAACCTGATGGCAGTACTTGTAGCATGTGAAGATGAGGTACTTTTAGAGAAAGCGTGCAAGTATCTGAAGGAATACATTTTGAGGATCAAAGGTCAGGCACAGCTCGACGTGATCGGCCCGGCAAGTCCGGGAGTGGATAAGATCAAAGATATTTACCGGAGAGTGATTTACGTAAAAGCGCTGGAATACCGAACCTTAGTTGTATTAAAAGACAGGATGGAACAATATATAGAAATTAACTCAGGGTTTCAGAAAATGAGAATCCAATTCGATTTTAACCCGATGAATTTATAGAAAAGAGAGGAAAGAATAATGGCAATCAGAGAAGTAAGAGAGATGGGCGATGATGTTCTTGAAAAACAGTGTAAACCAGTGACGAAGATGACACTTCGTACAAAGATTTTAATTGAAGATATGCTTGATACGATGTATGAGAAGATGGGGGTGGGTCTTGCAGCACCGCAGGTTGGTATTCTCAAACAGATTGTAGTGATTGATGTCGGAGAGGGTCCGATCGTTTTGATCAATCCTGAGATTGTTGAGACATCCGGTGAGCAGACAGGCGAAGAAGGTTGCTTAAGTGTGCCGGGAAAATGGGGAATCGTAACTCGTCCGAATTATGTAAAAGTACGTGCACTTAATGAAAATATGGAGGAGTTTGAGATAGAAGGAGAAGAACTTCTTGCAAGAGCATTCTGTCATGAGATCGATCACTTGGGAGGACACCTTTATGTAGAGAAAGTAGAAGGAGAACTGCATGATTCACCGGCCTACAACGAGGAAGATATGGAATACGAAGTGGAGGAATAATTGATGAGAATAATTTTCATGGGAACACCGGACTTCTCCGTGGGAACACTGGAGGCACTGGTGGAAGCAGGACATGAGGTATGTCTCGTAGTGAGCCAGCCAGATAAACCAAAGGGACGCGGTAAAGAGATGCAGCCAACTCCGGTGAAAGAAGCTGCGATAAAACATGGAATTCCGGTTTATCAGCCAAAGAAGATCCGTGATCCGGAATGTGTAGAAGAACTGAGAAAATACAATGCAGATGTGATGGTTGTCATTGCATTTGGTCAGATCATTCCGAAAGAAATTCTGGAGATGACACCATACGGATGTATTAATGTACACGCATCTCTACTTCCGAAATACCGTGGTGCCGCGCCAATCCAGTGGTCTATCATCAATGGCGAGGAAGTGACAGGCGTTACAACAATGCAGATGAACGAAGGACTGGATACAGGCGACATGATCCAGAAGGTTGAAGTGCCGATCACAGAAGATGAGACAGGAGAAAGCCTTCATGATAAGCTTGCAGAGGCAGGAGCAAAGCTTTGTGTAGAGACTCTGAAAGCTATTGAAGATCATACGGCAACTTTCGAGAAGCAGGGTGAAAGCCCGACAGAATATGCCAGAATGCTCGATAAGAAGCTTGGAAATATTGACTGGAATACGTCCGCAGTACAGATCGAACGTTTGGTGCGTGGCCTGAATTCCTGGCCAAGTGCTTACACACATTGGGACAAAAAGGTAGTGAAGATCTGGAGAGCAAAAGCAGAGGCTGATGGCACGGTAAAAGCAGAGCCTGGAACAGTGTTGAGTGTAGAGAAAGATTCCTTTACTGTTCAGACAGGGGATGGCGTCTTACGAGTTCTGGAACTTCAGATTCCGGGGAAAAAGAGAATGGATACAGGAGCTTTCTTAAGGGGATACACAATTGAAAGCGGAGTTAAATTTACACAGGAATAAGAGGACTTCTGGAGGGGGACTGCAGATAGATAACAGGAGGTAGTTTTAGTATGTATTATGGATTTTATTATGACTGGACTTATATACTGGTACTGATCGGTGTGGTTCTCAGCCTGCTCGCATCGTCCCAGGTGAAAGGAACATTTGCAAAATATTCGAAGATCCGCAGTTATTCAGGGATGACAGGACGAGAAGCGGCAGAACAGATTCTCAGAAGAAATGGAATCTATGATGTGCAGGTGACTCATATCGCGGGAAATCTGACCGATCATTATGATCCGAGAAACAAGACACTGGCACTTTCTGATCCGGTTTATAATTCAACTTCTGTAGCAGCAATCGGAGTTGCGGCACATGAGTGTGGTCATGCAGTACAGCATTTTGAAGGGTATGCACCTTTATCAATCCGTGGGGCACTTGTGCCGGTCGTAAATTTCGGTTCCATGATTTCCTGGCCGTTGATCATTATCGGCCTGTTTATGAATGGCCAGATGTCCAGCTTCCTTATTGATATCGGAATTCTGCTCTTTATGGTAGCTGTGGCATTTCATCTTATAACACTTCCGGTGGAAATCAATGCTTCCAGAAGAGCGGTGAAGGTACTTGGAAATTCAGGAATGCTCCGTGAAGACGAAGTTGGTGGAGTGAAGAAGGTACTTCGGGCAGCAGCAATGACATATGTGGCAAGTGCGGCCGCAATGATTTTACAGCTTTTACGTTTGTTGATCCTGACAAATGGACGAAGAAGGAATGACTGACAGCAGATAGAAAGAAAAAATGCTGTAACTGTTCAGAGCCAACCTCCAAAATGCTATGCATTTCGTCGGTGTGGCGTATCCGCCAAATAAAATTTCAAAAACAGTCTTAAAAATGCAAGCATTTTACAACTGTATTTTAAAATTTTGCTTGGCTCTGAACAGTTACAAAATGCGGAGAATAGGAGATTATTTATGGGAAAGCAGATCAATGAACGCGAGGTCGTTCTTGAGATTTTGATGGAAATAACAGAGAATAGAGCATATAGTCATAAGATTCTTGGCGATGTTCTGTCAAAATATCAATATCTTGAGAAACGTGAGCGTGCATTTATCACCAGAGTTGTGGAAGGTACTCTGGAACATATGATAGAAATTGATTATATTTTGAATCAGATTTCTAAGACAAAGGTTAAGAAGATGAAACCGGTCATCCGTAATCTTCTTCGTAGCAGTGTCTATCAGCTGAAATATATGGATAGCGTACCGGATCATGCGGTGTGCAGTGAGGCAGTAAAGCTTGCGGTTCGAAAAGGATTTTCAGGTCTGCGGGGATATGTGAATGGAGTTCTGAGAAATGTTGTCCGCAAGATGGATGAGATCGAGTATCCAAAAGAAGATGTACAGAGATTGTCTGTGAAATATTCTGTCCCGGAATGGATTCTTTCTTTATGGAAGAAAGAATATGGGGAAGAGATCACAGAGAAGATGGCAGCAGATTTTCAGAAAGAGAAGCCGATTACGATCCGATGTTGTATGAACCGGGTTACACCGGAAGTATTGAAAGAAAAACTGGAGGCAGAAGGAGCGAAAGTAGAAGCACATCCGTATCTTCCTTATGCGTTTTATCTTTCAGATTATGATTATCTGGAAGGTCTGGAAAGTTTTCAGGAAGGACTCTTTGCAGTACAGGATATCAGTTCTATGTTTGTCGGAGAACTGGCAGATCCAAAAGCCGGCGATCATGTAATTGATGTCTGTGCAGCACCGGGAGGAAAATCACTTCATGTGGCAGAGAAGCTTCAGCTGGCAGATGAAGTGGCGGCGAGAGAGAATGGAACAGAAGAAAAGACAGGACGGGTTGAAGCAAGAGATCTGACTGAATATAAGACAGATCTGATCTGGCAGAATATCGACCGTTCCGGACTTGGAAATATTTGTGCTGTATGCAAGGACGCTTCTGTATTTGATGAGTATGATAAGAAAACAGCGGATCTTGTGATTGCAGACCTTCCATGTTCAGGTCTTGGCGTTCTTGGCAAAAAACCAGATCTGAAATATCGCGTACAACCGGAAGATCTTGAAGAACTTGCAGATTTGCAGAGAAAGATTCTGACTTGCGCACAGGCAATCGTCAAGGATGGCGGCACATTGCTGTACAGCACATGTACCGTAAATCCGGGAGAAAACATGGACAATGTACACTGGTTCTTGAAAGAATACCCACAATTTGAACTGGACGATATTACAGAAAATCTTTGCAAGGAGTTACGAAGTGATGTGATCGAGAAGGGATGTATCCAATTCTTCCCGGGAGTTCACGATTGTGACGGATTCTTTATTGCAAGATTAAAGAAAAAAGCATGATTTTCAGGAAATGTGAAAAAATAGAAAAAGCAGACAAACAATGTGAATAACTCACAGAAAAAACGAAATACAGGAGGAAAACTTTAAGATGAAGAAGGATATCCGTGCTTATGGATATGAAGAATTACAGAAAGAGATGGCGACAATCGGAGAAAAAGCATTTCGTGCAAAACAGATTTATGAATGGCTGCATGTGAAGCTGGTAGATCATTTTGACGAGATGACGAATCTTTCAAAGGCATTGAGGGAAAAACTGGAAGAGAATTATGAGATTCTCCCGGTTGTTATGCTGGAGAGACAGATTTCCCAGATTGACGGTACGAACAAATTCCTGTTCCGTCTCTATGATGGAAATGTAGTCGAAAGTGTTCTTATGAAATATAAGCATGGAAATTCTGTCTGTATTTCCTCCCAGGTCGGTTGCAGGATGGGATGTGCATTCTGTGCATCAACGATCGGAGGTCTGGTGAGAAATCTTTCTCCGTCTGAGATGCTTGGACAGATCTATCAGATTCAGAAGATAAGTGGTGAGAGGGTTTCGAATGTGGTGATCATGGGAACCGGAGAACCGATGGATAATTACGATAATTTCCTGAAGTTTATTCATTTACTTACAGATGAGCATGGATTGAACATCAGTCAGAGAAATGTCACCGTATCAACCTGTGGAATAGTTCCAAAGATGAAAGAACTGGCGAAAGAGCATTTACAGATCACACTTGCACTTTCACTTCACGGTTCCAATCAGGAAAAACGAAGAAAATTGATGCCGGTTGCAAATAAATATGATATCACAGAAGTACTCGCAGCCTGTGACGAATATTTCAAAGAAACCGGCCGGAGAGTGAGCTTTGAGTACAGTCTTGTACATGGTGTGAATGATACGGATGAAGATGCACAGGAACTGATTCATTTATTAAGGCATAAGAACTGTCATATCAATCTGATACCGGTCAACCCGGTAAAAGAGCGTGATTTTGTTCGTCCAAGCCGGAAAAGTGCTTTGAATTTCAAAAATAAACTTGAAAAAAGCGGAATAAATGTTACTATAAGAAGGGAAATGGGCTCTGATATTGACGGAGCCTGCGGTCAGCTCAGGCGCCGCTACGTAGAAACTGAAGGAGAATAGAAGGTATGAAGACATTTTCAATTACAGATGTTGGAATGGTGCGACAGGTAAATCAGGACTACGTCTTTACGACGGGAAAACCACTGGGTATTCTCCAGAACCTGTTCGTGGTAGCGGATGGTATGGGTGGCCATCAGGCAGGAGATTATGCTTCCAAGTGTACTGTGGAAGTGATGATCAAAGAGATTGCGAAGCGCGAGGGAGAGGATATCGAACGTGTTCTTGTGAAAGCAATCAAGTCTGCCAATCGTGAGATTATCAAAGAAGCATCCGGTGACGAACATCTGAAGGGGATGGGAACAACGGTTGTTGCCGCTACTGTGAAAGAACAGATGCTGTATTTCGCCAATGTGGGAGACAGCCGTCTGTATCTGATCAATCAGGGAATCCAACAGCTAAGTAAGGATCATTCTCTTGTAGAAGAGATGGTTCGTCTCGGTGGAATTAAGCCGGAAGAAGCGAAGCATCATCCAGATAAGAATATTATCACAAGAGCGATCGGTGCAAAAGCTGATGTGGATGTGGACTTTTATGAACACCGTCTGAAACGGGGAGACATCATTCTGATGTGTACAGACGGATTAAGTAATATGGTGGAAGATGAAGAACTTTTCCATATTGTGCAGGGAAGCCGGGATATCGTCGAGGCAGGTGAGATGCTGGTGGAAGCAGCAAAAGAGAATGGAGGAACAGATAACATCGGAGTGGTATTGTTTGAGCCATTTGCAGATGAGGTGAGTGTATGATTAAAGAAGGAGTATTTTTAGGGAAACGATACGAGATACTTGGTCGTATCGGTTCTGGCGGAATGGCAGATGTCTATAAAGGCAAGGACCATAAGCTGAATCGTTTTGTTGCGATCAAGGTGTTGAAGAGCACATATCGTTCGGATGAGACGTTTATTAAGAAGTTTTTAAGCGAAGCTCAGGCAGCAGCAGGATTGATGCATCCAAACGTAGTCAATGTCTATGATGTAGGACAGGATCGTGGTCTTTATTATATGGTCATGGAGCTTGTAGAAGGAATTACGTTGAAGGATTACATTGAGAAGAAAGGAAAGCTTTCAGCAAAAGAGACGATCAGTATTTCCATCCAGATGGTGACAGGTATTCAGGCAGCACATAACTGCCATATCATTCATCGGGATATTAAGCCACAGAATATCATTATTTCCAAAGATGGAAAGGTTAAGGTTACTGATTTTGGAATCGCGCGGGCTACGACATCAACGGCAACACAGGCAGTAACAACGACAGTGATGGGATCTGTACATTACACATCTCCGGAACAGGCCAGAGGCGGTATTGTGGATGAGAAGAGTGATATCTATTCAGCAGGTATCACGATGTATGAGATGATCACCGGGCATGTTCCGTTTGACGGAGATTCGACAGTGACGGTTGCTTTGAAACATTTGAATGAAGTGATCAAGTCTCCGGCAGAAGAAGTACCGGATATTCCGTACAGTCTGGAGTGCATTATTATGAAATGTACACAGAAACTGCCGAATAAACGATATATGAGTTGTGAGGAACTGCTTCAGGATCTGAAGCACTCACTGGTAGATCCGGATGGAGATTTTGTAGTTCTTGATGGTGTGACAAAACGTATGCCGGCAGCATCCCAGGATACAGGACGGACCACGGTTGTTATGTCACAGGATGAACTGAATCGTATGAAGAATCGCCAAAATTATGATGATGATTATGACGACGATTACGAGGATGACTATGACGATTACGATGATCGCCGCAGAAGCCGTTATGATGATGACGATGACTACGACGACCGCCGCAGAAGCCGTTATGATGATGACGATGATTATGATGATCATCGCAGAAGCCGCTATGATGATGATGATTACGACGACCGCCGCAAAGACCGTTATGATGATCGCCGTAAGAAGAATGAAGTGAATAAAGACACGAAGAAGATCATGAAGATTCTTATGGTTGTTGCCGGTGTTGTAATCGCACTTTTGATCATGTTTCTTGTAGGAAATACAGTGGGCGTATTTAAAGGTGGAAAAGGAACGACTACACAGCAAACAGATTCAGAGATGGTAAAAGTACCAGATGTGACAGGCAAGACATATGAGGAAGCACAGAAAGAACTGAACAAATATGATCTCGGAATCCATAAGTCAACTGCGCCTTCCGATACTGTTGCAAAAGGAAAGATCATCAGCCAGGATCCTGCTGATGGAAAGAAAGTAAAGAAGCATACAACAGTCAATGTTGTGATTAGTTCCGGTGAGGAAGCAAAGACAACAACCATTCCAAATGTTGTTGGAATATCGGAAGCTGATGCGGAAAAAGCACTTCAGGATAAGAATCTTGTTGTGAAGAAAGGTGATCCGGTCTACAGTGATAATGTGGAACAGGGAGAAGTTGTTTCAGTCAGTCCGAGTGAAGGTGCAGAAGTAAAAGAAGGAACAACGGTTACGCTTGTAATAAGCAAAGGAAATCAGCCGGCAACAGTTCCTAAACTTACCGGAAAGTCCCAGTCGGATGCTGAAGCAGCACTTTCACAGGCTGGCTTGTCCGGAAATGCAACGGAAGATTACAGTGATACTGTAGAAGAAGGAGTTATTATCTCACAGGATACAGATGCCGGAAAAGAAGTATCCAAGGGCACAACGATTGGATATGTGGTGAGCAAAGGACCAAAGATGACGGTGGTTACTGTGCCGGATCTGTCCTATAAAGATAAAAACACAGCCGAGAAACTGCTGAAACAGGCAGGACTTACACCGGAGTATATTGGTGAAGATTATAGTGATGAATATCCAAAAGGACAGGTATTCTATCAGTCTGTCAGCAGCGGTACACAGGTGGAAAAAGGAACCACTGTTCAGTATATGGTCAGCAAAGGATCTCAACCATCAGCCCCGGATAGTGGAAATTCCGGAAATGATTCCGGAACAGAAGAGAACACGAATCAATGATAACGGAGAGCAAGTATATGCAGGGAAAGATAATAAAAGGGATTGCCGGATTCTACTACGTGAATGTAGTAGAATCCGGAATTTTTGAATGTAAAGCAAAGGGTGCTTTTCGAAAAGACGGAATCAAGCCGTTGGTCGGTGATGATGCTGTGATCGAGGTACTTGATGAAAAAGAAATGACAGGAAATATTATAGAGATCCTGCCGCGTAAGAATGAGTTGATTCGTCCGGCAGTAGCCAATATTGATCAGGCACTGGTTGTGTTTGCGGTGACAAAACCGAAACCACATTATAATCTGTTGGATCGTTTTCTTGTCATGATGGAACGAAAAGAGATACCTGTCGTATTATGTTTTAATAAGACAGATATTGCAAGCCATCCTGAAATTGCAGAATTGAAAGAAGTTTATACCGGATGCGGATATCCGGTAATCTTCACAAGCGCGAAGGAAGAAGAAAATATCAGTGAGTTAAAATCACTTTTAAAAGGAAAGACAACTTCGATCGCAGGTCCTTCCGGTGTTGGAAAATCATCCCTGATCAATCTCCTGCAGTCTGAAGTAAAGATGGAGACAGGAAGTATCAGTAAGAAGATTGACCGAGGGAAACATACAACAAGACATTCCGAACTGATCGTGATTGGAGAAGATTCTTATATTATGGATACTCCGGGATTCAGCTCTCTTTATGTCAATGATTTCGAAAAAGAAGATTTAAAATATTATTTTCCGGAATTCACACCGTTTGAAGGACAGTGCAAGTTCAACGGCTGTGACCATATTCATGAACCCGGATGCGCTGTGAAAGAGGCAGTTGAAGAAGGGAAGATCCATAAGATCAGATATGAAGATTATACGGAGATGTACTGTGAACTAAAGGAAAGAAAGAGGTATTAAGTTTATGAAAAATATTTTGGCACCATCTATTCTCTCAGCAGATTTCAAGATTTTAGGAGAGCAGTTGAAATTAACAGAAGAAGCAGGCGCAGAGTATATTCATTTTGATGTGATGGACGGAATGTTCGTTCCAAACATTTCCTTTGGAATGCCTGTTCTCGCATCAATCAAGGGAGCAACAACACAGACACTGGATGCTCATCTCATGGTGACAGAACCGATCCGTTATGTGGAAGAATTCGTGAAAGCAGGAGCAGATATCGTTACAGTTCATTATGAAGCATGTGAAGATCTGCAGGCAACAATTGATAAAATCCATGCAGCAGGAGCGAAAGTGGGAATTTCTATTAAACCAAAGACACCGGTTGATGTACTGCTTCCATATTTGGATCAGGCAGAGATGTTTCTGATCATGTCTGTAGAACCGGGATTCGGTGGACAGGCATTTATTCCGGAATCACTGGAGCGTATCAGTGAATTGAGAAACCTTCTGAATGAAAAAGGACTTACAACTGATATTGAAGTAGATGGTGGGATCTATCATAAAAACGTGGCAGAAGTACTTGCAGCCGGAGCGAATGTAATGGTCTCAGGCTCAGGAGTTTTTAAAGGTGACATCAAAGATAATACAGCAAAGTTTATGGAGATTTTAAACGGCAATGTGTAAGAGAACAGTTATTGTGAGCGGGGGAATGCTGGAAGAAGATTTTGTCCTTCCAATTCTTGAGGCAGAAGAGACAGAATTTATTATCGGAGTAGATAAAGGACTCGCATTTCTTTATGAACATAAGATCAAGCCGGATTACATTGTGGGAGATTTTGACAGTGTACCGGAAGAAGTGATCGATTATTATAGAAAAGAAGCAAGTGTACCGATCCGGGAGTTCAATCCGGTAAAGGATGCGTCTGATACGGAGATTGCACTTCGTATGTGTCTTGGACTCAGAAGAAAAGAAATCTGGATTCTTGGAGGAACAGGAAATCGTCTGGATCATTTCTGGGCTAATGTTCAGTGCCTGAATATTGCACTTGAAGCAGGATCTCAGGCGATGATCTTAGACAGTCATAATAGAATTCGCCTGCTTGATCATGGAATCGCAATTCGCAGAGAAGAAGCTTTCGGAAAGTATTTTTCAGTATTTCCGATGCAACTTCCGGTTGAGGATTTCTGTATCAGCGGTGCAAAATATCCATTGCAGAATCATTTGCTCTCATCAGGAGACAGCTTGTGTGTGAGTAATGAGTTTGCAGAAGGTGAAGATGAAGTGAAGATCTCTTTCGTGTTTGGAAAAGTGATTTTGATGGAGACGAGAGATTGAAATTCAAGCCCCATTATAGTATAATATTAGATGCTATTTTGGGGCTTTTTTTGTGAAAGAGTCACATAACAGAAAATAAGAGAAATAGACCTTGTGGATTTAGCTTTAGAAATCAAGGTTTTAAGGAGGAAATAGAGAAAATGAAACTTGGTATTGTGGGATTACCGAACGTAGGAAAAAGTACACTGTTCAATTCACTGACAAAGGCCGGTGCAGAATCTGCAAACTATCCATTCTGTACAATTGATCCAAATGTCGGTGTCGTAACAGTTCCGGATAAGAGACTGGATGTGCTTGGAGAGATGTATCATACAAAGAAGATCATTCCGGCAGCAATCGAGTTTGTTGATATTGCAGGACTTGTGAAGGGAGCATCCAAAGGAGAAGGACTTGGAAACCAGTTTCTTGCCAACATCCGTGAGGTTGATGCAATCGTTCATGTAGTAAGATGCTTTGAGAATACGAATATTGTCCATGTAGACGGAAGCATTGATCCGCTGCGTGACATTGAGACAATCAACCTTGAGCTGATCTTCTCAGATCTTGAGGTTCTTGAAAGAAGAATCTCCAAGACAGTGAAGCTTTCAAGAAACGATAAGATGGCGGCGAAAGAGCTGGATCTTCAGAACCGTCTGAAAGCGCATCTGGAAGAGAATAAGATGGCGAAGAGCTTTGTGACAGAGGATGAGGATGAGCAGGCATGGCTTGCAGAGTATAATCTTCTGACAGCAAAACCGGTAATCTTTGCAGCAAATGTATCTGAGGATGATCTTGCGGATGATGGTGTGAACAACGCAGGGGTTCAGGCAGTCCGTGAGTATGCAAAAGCGGAAGACTGCGAAGTGTTCGTAGTATGTGCAGAAATTGAAGAAGAGATTTCTCAGTTAGATGACGATGAAAAATCAATGTTCCTTGAAGATCTTGGATTGGAAGAATCCGGACTTGAGAAGCTGATCAAGGCAAGCTATCATCTTCTTGGACTGATCAGTTATCTGACAGCAGGTGAGCCGGAAGTTCGTGCATGGACAATTAAGAAGGGAACAAAGGCACCACAGGCAGCTGGTAAGATCCATACAGACTTTGAACGTGGATTTATCCGTGCGGAAGTAGTAAGTTATGATGATCTGATGGCATGTGGAACTCATGCGGCAGCGAAAGAAAAAGGATTAGTTCGTCTGGAAGGAAAAGACTATGTCGTTCAGGACGGAGATATCATGCTGTTCAGATTTAACGTTTAACAGATATAGGGAATACGCTTAAAAACCGGTTAGATTCATTGTTTTCTAATTGGAAAAGCAGTAAAAACAGGAATCAGGGGCAACTAGATTTGTTCCTGATTTCTGTGGATATGAAAGGAAATAACATAATATGCATTACAATATCAGCTTTCCGAATTTAGGGATTTATCTGGATCATGTAGGAAAAAGCATCAGCATCTTTGGTTTTTCCATTGCTTACTACGGCATGATCATCGGTGCAGCAATTTTGATTGGATTTCTGATTGCCACAGCGGAGGCAAAAAGAACAGGACAGAATCCAGAGGATTATCTGGATATGGGGCTTGTCGGAGTAATCGCAGGAATTGCGGGTGCAAGAATCTATTACGTGATTTTCTCCTGGGATTTATATAAAGATAATCTTTTGTCTATCTTTAATCTCAGAGAAGGTGGTCTGGCAATTTATGGCGGCGTGATCGGAGCAGTGATCGCAGTTTTTGTGATGGCAGCTGTTAAGAAAAAATCACCATTTCAGATTTTGGATACAATTGCACTGGCGCTTCTGAATGGTCAGATGCTTGGACGTTGGGGGAATTTCTTTAACAGGGAAGCATTTGGAGAATATACGGATTGTCTGTTTGCGATGAGGCTTCCGGTTGATGCAGTAAGGCCGGGAGATATCACAGAACTTATGCGCGAGAACATGCAGAGAATTGACGGAGTCAGTTATATTCAGGTACACCCGACATTTTTGTATGAATCATTATGGTGTGCCGGACTTCTTATTATATTGTTTCTGTATAGGAAACATAAGAAATATGAAGGTGAGCTCTTTCTTATGTACCTGTTTGGTTATGGGGCAGGACGCGTGTGGATCGAGCGGCTTAGAACAGATCAGCTTGTTCTTCCGGGAATCGGATTTCCGGTGTCAGAACTTCTGGCAGGTTGCCTGGTGATTGTGACAGGAATTATGCTGATCTATTGCAGAAGGCATTGCAGAAAAAGAAATGAGAAGAAAAAAGTGGATCAGTATGAGCCGGTGCCAACAAAGATCAAAGGGAAAAAACCACCGAAGTGGGATGACCGGTTGTTTAAAAACAGATAGAATGATAAGAAAAAAGTATAGTGATTCATAAGCCAGAAGAGTTAATGCTCAACAGAAAGTACTCTTCTGGCTTTTTCCATTTCTGCCTGTTTTAGTTAATAATCCCCAATAACAGCACTGATAACTATTCTCAAAATTATACTCTGTACACGAAAATATACAAAAGAGGATATTTATAACTCTAGACTTTTGTGACTTTTGGAGATATAATGAAACTACATGTGAATTAATTATACTTAACTCAGTGTAAAACCTATGTAACACCTAAGGAGGAATAAAAATGGCAAGAAAAATGAAGACCATGGACGGTAATCAGGCAGCAGCTCACGTTTCTTATGCATATACAGAAGTAGCAGCTATTTACCCGATTACGCCTTCATCCGTTATGCCGGAGCATATCGATGAGTGGGCTACTGAAGGAAGGGAGAACATTTTCGGACAGACTGTACAGGTTACAGAGATGCAGTCCGAGGCCGGAGCAGCAGGTGCTGTTCACGGATCATTAGCAGCAGGTGCTCTTACAACAACATTTACTGCTTCTCAGGGACTCCTTCTTATGATTCCTAACTTATATAAGGTTGCTGGTGAGCAGCTTCCGGGAGTATTCAACGTATCTGCCCGTGCACTTGCAAGCCACGCACTGTCAATTTTTGGAGATCATTCTGACGTTTATGCATGTCGTCAGACAGGAGCAGCTATGCTCTGTGAATCCAGCGTACAGGAAGTAATGGACCTTACTCCGGTTGCTCATTGTGCAGCACTTGAAGGAAAGATTCCATTCATCAACTTCTTTGATGGATTCAGAACATCACACGAGATTCAGAAAATTGAGACATGGGATTATGAAGATCTGAAAGACATGGTAAGCATGGAAGCAATCGACGAGTTCCGTGCACATGCACTTAACCCGAACCACCCATGCCAGAGAGGTTCAGCTCAGAACCCGGATATCTTCTTCCAGGCAAGAGAGGCTTGTAACCCATTCTATGATGCACTTCCGGGAATCGTTCAGAAGTACATGGATAAGGTTAATGAGAAGATCGGAACAGACTACAAACTGTTCAACTACTATGGAGCAGCAGATGCAGAGCACGTGATTGTAGCTATGGGATCTGTTTGTGACACAATCGAGGAGACAATCGATTACCTGACAGCTGCAGGAGAGAAAGTCGGAGTTGTTAAAGTTCGTCTTTACAGACCATTCAGCGCAGAAGCTCTGATCGATGCTATCCCGGATACAGTTAAGAAGATTTCTGTTCTTGACAGAACAAAAGAGCCAGGAGCACTTGGCGAGCCACTGTACCTGGATGTTGTTGCAGCACTTAAAGGATCTAAGTTCGATGCAGTTCCGGTTTACACAGGACGTTATGGACTTGGTTCTAAAGATACAACACCTGCTCAGATCGTTGCTGTATACCACAACGATGAGAAAGCTAAATTCACAATCGGTATTGAAGATGATGTTACACATCTTTCACTTGATGCTGGTAAGCCACTTGTTACAACACCAGAAGGAACAATCAACTGTAAGTTCTGGGGACTTGGAGCAGATGGTACTGTTGGAGCAAACAAGAACTCCATCAAGATCATTGGTGATAACACAGACATGTATGCACAGGCTTACTTTGATTATGACTCTAAGAAGTCCGGTGGTGTTACAATGTCTCACCTCCGTTTTGGTAAGAAACCGATTAAATCAACATACCTGATCCATCAGGCTAACTTTGTTGCATGTCATAACCCGTCTTATGTTAACAAATACAACATGGTTCAGGAACTTGTTGATGGAGGAACATTCCTTCTGAACTGCCCATGGGATATGGAAGGACTTGAGGAGCATCTTCCAGGACAGGTAAAAGCTTATATCGCTAACCACGGAATTAAATTCTACACAATCGATGGTATCAAGATTGGTAAAGAGATCGGACTTGGTGGACGTATCAATACAGTTCTTCAGTCTGCATTCTTCAAACTTGCAGCTATCATTCCGGAAGAAGAGGCTATTGACCTTATGAAAGCGGCTGCTAAGGCTACTTACGGAAGAAAAGGTGACAAGATCGTACAGATGAACTACGATGCAATCGATGCTGGTGCAAAACAGGTCGTAGAAGTAGAAGTTCCGGAAAGCTGGAAAGATGCAGCTGATGAAGGACTTGCTACACCACACATCGCAGACGGCGGAAGAACTGATGCAATTGCATTTGCTAAGAATATCCAGGCAAAAGTTAACGCTCAGGAAGGAAATACACTCCCTGTATCTGCATTCAATGATTATGTTGATGGATCTACACCGTCAGGAACATCTGCATATGAGAAACGTGGTATCGCAGTAGATATTCCGGTTTGGAACCCAGATCAGTGTATCCAGTGTAACCGTTGTGCATATGTATGTCCGCACGCAGTTATCCGTCCGGTAGCTCTGACAGAGGAAGAAGTTGCTCAGGCACCAGAAGGACTTAAGACACTTGATATGATCGGAATGCCGGGAATGAAGTTCACAATGACAGTATCCGCTTATGACTGTACAGGATGTGGATCTTGTGTGAATGTCTGCCCAGGAAAGAAGAATAAAGAGACAGGAGAAGTTGAGAAGGCTCTTACAATGGCTAACATGGAAGCTAATGCAGAAGAGCAGACATTCTTCGACTTCGGTAGAGAGATTCCGGTTAAACCAGAAGTTGTTGCTAAATTCAAAGAGACAACAGTTAAGGGAAGCCAGTTCAAACAGCCACTCCTTGAGTTCTCAGGAGCTTGTGCAGGATGTGGTGAGACACCATACGCTAAGCTGATCACACAGCTGTTTGGTGATAGAATGTATATTGCGAATGCAACAGGATGTTCTTCTATCTGGGGTAACTCTTCACCGTCTACACCTTACACAGTAACACCGGAAGGTAAAGGACCTGCATGGAGCAACTCCCTGTTTGAGGACAACGCCGAGTTTGGATATGGTATGCTGCTTGCACAGAATACAATCAGAGACAGACTGAAAGCAAAAGTTGAGAAGATCGCAGAGAAGACTACAGATGAGGCAGTTAAGGCTGCAGCAGCTGAGTATCTTGAGACATATACAGTGGGCGCTACAAACGGAACAGCTACAGACAAACTTGTTGCAGCTCTTGAAGCACTCGATTGCGATTGCGAAGAGAGAGCAGAAGTTCTGAAGAACAAAGATTTCCTTGCTAAGAAATCCCAGTGGATCTTCGGAGGAGACGGATGGGCTTACGATATCGGATACGGCGGAGTTGACCACGTTCTTGCAAGCAAGAAAGATATCAACATTATGGTATTCGATACAGAGGTTTACTCCAACACAGGTGGACAGTCCTCTAAGGCTACTAAGACTGGTGCTACAGCTCAGTTCGCAGCAGGCGGAAAAGAGACTAAGAAGAAAGACCTTGCAGGAATGGCTATGACATACGGATACGTATACGTAGCTCAGATCGCTATGGGTGCTGACTTCAACCAGACAGTTAAGGCAATCGCTGAGGCTGAGGCTTATCCGGGACCATCACTGATCATCGCTTATGCTCCATGTATCAACCATGGTATCAAGAAGGGTATGAGCAAAGCTCAGACAGAGGAACAGTTGGCAGTAGAGTGCGGATACTGGAATAACTTCCGTTACAACCCGGCTGCAGAGGGAGACAAGTTCTCACTTGACAGCAAGGCTCCGAAGGCAGAAGGATACCAGGACTTCCTGAATGGTGAAGTACGTTACAACGCACTGAAGAGAGCTAACCCGGCTAAGGCTGACAAGCTCTTCGCTCTCAATGAGCAGGAAGCTATGGAGAGATACGATTACCTGAACAAACTGGTAACTGTATACGCTGCAGAAAAAGAAGATAAATAAGGATATTTCATGAGTGAATGAGATATGAAAAGAGGAGATCTCCGTAAGGGGATCTCCTTTTGCGTGAAAAAAATGATGGGGTTGACCTGTTTCGCAATTTTTGATTACAGTGGTGCACGAAGATATTTCTTCGGTGTCATTCCTTTATATTTTTTAAATGTTTTGATAAAGTAGCTTACATCGTTAAATCCACAGCTAAGTCCGATGTCTGCGATTGATTCATTCGAAGTAACGAGCTTGAAACAAGCTTGTTCTATTCTATAGTAATTCAGATAGTCAACAGGAGTTCTATGGGTCATATCTTTAAAGTAGCGACAGAAATATTTTGAATTCATACCGGCGGCCTGAGCCAGATCTTCCAGTGTGATACAGTCAGCATAATGGTTTTCAATCACTTCAAGAGCTTTCTTTAAATGTTCTATTTTTCGGCTATCCTTTTGACTGATGATTCGAACGTTTTCATACAATTTATTTTCCAAAATATAGCCTAAGAATTCGTATAGGGTACCAATCACCATAAGCTCGTGCCCTTCGGTACGCTTTTTGATATGTTCAAACATCATGGAGGTGATATGCTCTAAATTCTTTACAGGTGCTTTGATAAGGGAAGGGATAGTCAGAGTGTCACTTCCGATCTTCTTAAGCAGACGTTCGCTGGCATGATTTACTGCCATGAGCGATTCAAGGTTAAAAACAAGGCATTCATAGACACAATCCTTAGGGGTTCCGCCATGAAGAAGCCCTCCTTTTATAAAAATAAGGTCGCCGGCTTCTGCAGTGAATTCATTTTCACCAATTGACATAAGTAATTTCCCTTTTAAAACTCGAATAAGTTCATATTCGATGTGCCAGTGATAAGACATATCATACCGTGGATGATTCGGCGTAACATGATAAAATTCAATTGGAAAATCAATGGTTCCGTGATTACGTTCTTCTCTGTAATTGATGTATTTCATGCAATAATCTCCTTTAAAAATCTAAATAGTGTAAAAACAAACATATATGTGGAAATATGTGTTTGTAAATTGTACTTTGTTGTATAAAAGGTGAATATCTTTATATTTTTATTCTAGTATACCACAAGACAAAAAGAAAGGAAAGAACTATAATGATACTCAAAGAAGCGGTTCTGCGAAGGAAGATAAGCAGAGCAAGGCAAACAATTAAGGAGGAATGTAATTATGGCAGAAAGAAGATTAGTAGGATCTTATCCAGTAATTGGTATCAGACCGACAATCGATGGACGTAGAGGAGCTCTTGATGTAAGAGGATCTCTTGAAGAGCAGACAATGAACATGGCAAAATCTGCAGCAAAACTGTTTGAGGAGAACTTAAGATATTCAAATGGCGAGCCGGTTAAAGTTGTTATCGCTGACACGACAATCGGACGTGTAGGTGAGAGTGCTGCTTGTGCTGATAAGTTCAGAAGAGAAGGCGTAGATATCACAGTTACAGTTACACCTTGCTGGTGCTACGGAGCTGAGACAATGGATATGGATCCACAGACAATCAAAGCTGTATGGGGATTCAACGGAACAGAGAGACCGGGAGCTGTATACCTTGCATCTGTACTTGCTACACATGCACAGAAGGGACTTCCGGCATTCGGAATTTACGGACATGACGTTCAGGAAGCTGACGACACAACAATTCCGGAAGACGTTAAAGAGAAACTTCTTAGATTTGGACGTGCAGCTGTTGCAGCAGCATCCATGAGAGGAACATCTTACCTTCAGATTGGATCTGTTACAATGGGTATCGGTGGATCTATCATCGATTCTGATTTCATCGAGTCTTACCTTGGAATGCGTGTAGAGTCTGTTGATGAGGTGGAAATCATCCGTCGTATGTCAGAAGAGATCTATGACAAGGCTGAGTTCGAGAAAGCTCTTAAATGGGCAAAAGAGACTTGCAAGATCGGTTGGGACAAGAACCCAGAAGAACTTCAGGCTTCTCCAGAGGAGAAAGAGGAGCAGTTCGAGTTCGTTGTTAAGATGGCAGTTATCATCAAAGACCTTATGAACGGAAACAAGAACCTTGACGAAAAATTCTCAGAGGAAGCAATCGGACACAACGCTCTGGCAGCTGGATTCCAGGGACAGAGACAGTGGACAGACTTCTATCCGAACGGAGACTTCGCAGAGGCAGTTCTGAATACATCTTTCGACTGGAACGGAGCTCGTGAGCCATACATCCTTGCTACAGAGAATGACGTTCTCAACGGACTTGGAATGATGTTCATGAAACTTCTTACAGGACGTGCTCAGATCTTCGCTGACGTTCGTACATACTGGAGTCCAGAGGCTGTTAAGAAAGCTACAGGATATGATCTTGAGGGTGTTGCTAAAGAGAACGGTGGATTCCTTCACCTGATCAACTCTGGTGCTGCATGTCTGGACGCTTCTGGTGTTGCTAAAGATGAGAACGGTAACGGCGTTATGAAAGAATGGTGGAACGTAACAGAAGAAGACCAGAAAGCAATCATGGATGCTACAGAGTGGTGCATGGCTGACAACGGATACTTCCGTGGAGGCGGATACTCAAGCCGTTACGAGACACGTGCTCAGATGCCAGCTACAATGATCCGTCTTAACCTTGTAAAAGGTCTTGGACCGGTTCTTCAGATTGCAGAAGGATGGACACTTGAACTTCCGGAAGAAGTATCTGATAAGCTTTGGAAACGTACAGACTACACATGGCCATGTACATGGTTTGCTCCGAGATGTGATGGTAAAGAGGGAGCATTCAAGACAGCTTATGATGTAATGAACAACTGGGGAGCTAACCACGGTGCTATCTCCTATGGACACATCGGAGCTGACCTGATCACAATGTGCTCAATGCTTCGTATTCCAGTATCTATGCACAACGTACCGGAGAAAGATATCTACCGTCCGGCAGCATGGAATGCATTTGGAATGGATAAAGAAGGCGCTGACTTCAGAGCTTGTAAGAACTACGGACCACTTTACAAATAAGATGGAGTCCTTTTGTCAGGAAATGTAAAAAGACTGTAAATACAGTTTCGATACAGAGCTAGAACAAAGAATGCGGGGGGTCTGCCTATGCAGGGCCCCCGTTTTAATACCGACTAAAAGAGTATTAAGAAAAGAGGAAGATTATGGAGAAAAAAGTATTAGCATTTGACTTTGGTGCTTCAGGCGGAAGAGCAATGTGCGGAACTTTTGATGGTGACAAGATCAGCATTGAAGAACTTCACCGTTTTTCTAACGATCCGGTTATTTTGAATGGATCAATGTACTGGGATGTACTGAGATTATTTTTTGAGATCAAACAGGGTCTGATCAAAGCAAAGAAATGTGGAAAGATCGAAAGTATCGGTATCGACACATGGGGAGTTGATTTTGGACTGATCGACGAGGAAGGAAGACTTCTTGAGAACCCTGTACATTACCGTGATGCACGTACAGAAGGAATGATCGAAGAAAGTTTCAAATTGATCGATAAAGAGAAATTCTACCAGATCACAGGAAATCAGTTCATGGATCTCAACACAGCATTCCAGCTCCTTTCTCTTGTAAAGACAAGAAAAGAGCTTCTTGAGAAAGCTGACAAGATGATTTTGATGCCAGACCTTTTCAACTACTTCCTTACAGGGGAGAAAAAAGCTGAGTATTCTATCGCTTCTACAACACAGCTTCTTGATGCGAAAAAGGGCGAGTGGTCAGATGAAGTGATCGAAGCACTGGGAATTCCGAAACATATTTTCCCGGAAATCGTACCTACAGGTACAAAGATCGGCACTCTTACAGATGAAATCTGTACAGAGCTTGGTCTGGATAAGATTGATGTTATGGCTGTTGCAGGACATGATACGCAGAGCGCACTTGTATCTGTACCAACATCAGAAGAAGATTTTATCTTCCTGAGTTGTGGAACATGGTCACTGCTTGGAACAGAACTTGCAGAACCTATTATCAATGAGAAATCTGAGCATTACAACATCACGAATGAAGGTGGATATGGAAGAAAGATTTCCTTCCTTAAGAATATCATTGGATTGTGGTGTATTCAGGAAAGCCGTCGTCAGTGGATCCGTGAAGGAAATGAGTACGGATTTGGTGAGCTTGAGATTATGGCAAAAGAAGCTCCGGCACTTCAGAGCTTTATTGATCCGGATGCACCGGAATTCACACCTGCCGGAGATATTCCGACAAGAATCCGTGAATTCTGCAAGAAGACAGGACAGCCTGTTCCGGAAACAGTCGGAGAAGTTGTTCGTTGCATCAACCAGAGCCTTGCAATGAAATATCGTCATGCGATGGAAGAGATTAAAGAGTGTACAGGTAAAGATTATAAGACAGTCTACATGGTAGGCGGTGGAACACAGAGTGCTCTTCTTTGCCAGTTCACAGCAAATGCATGTGGATGCAGAGTAAGTGCAGGTCCGATCGAGGCGACTGTTCTCGGAAATATTGCACTGCAGCTCATGGCTTCCGGAGATATCAAATCTATCGAAGAAGCAAGAGAAATTATCAAACGTTCTCAGGACATCAAGATCTACGAGCCACAGGACAAAGAAGCATGGGACGAAGCATACGAGAGATTTAAGAAAATTTTAGTATAGTGCTTTGAACTAAGGGGGAATGGGTTGCCAGTCGCACATCGTGTGAACAGTAACATTATGGCTGGCAACGTAATAAAAAGAATTTTTCAGAAACACTTGACTGTCAATCTGCTGTATGATTTAATAGAATGAGCAGTTAAGTTGGGCAAAATGCATAACGGTTCGCTGATTGGCCTGGGAGGAGAAGATTATGGCTGCTACTATTCGCGATATCAAGAAAAGGACAGGATTGTCCCTTGCAACGATATCGAAGTATTTGAATGGCGGTAATGTATTGCCGGAAAATCGTATCTTGATTGAGGAGGCAATCAACGAACTGCATTATGAAGTGAACGAGCTCGCGAGAGGGCTTGTTACCCACAAGACAAAGACGATTGGAGTTCTGGTTTATGATATACAGTGTCTTTTTGTAGGAAGTATGCTGCATTATCTGGGAATGGAACTTCATAAAAAGGGATATGGAATGTTGATCTGTGATTCCTGTAATGACGAGAAGCTACAGAAAGAAAATCTGCAGTTTCTTCTGAGCAGGAAAGTAGATGGAATATTGGTATTTGCTGTAGGTATGCATGGAAAGTTTCTTCATGCTGCGAAAAAAGCAAATGTTCCGGTTGTTCTGGTTGACAGATCATTCCAGGATGAAGAATATGATTGCGTTGAGGTTGATAACCGGACAGCAATCTATCGTGCAACGAATAAATTAATTGAGAACCATCACAAGAAAATAGCTGTGATTGCCTCTAATATTGAATATACCGGAAGGGAACGTGTGAAAGGATATTCTGATGCAATGAACCAGGCAGGACTGGAGATTCCAAAGGAATACTGTAAGCTGGGAAGGCATTCTTTTGAACATGGGTACAGAGGAATGAAAGAACTTTTGGAGCTTGAAGACCGTCCGACCGGTGTGATCTTAGGAAACTATAACACCATGCTTGGTGGAATTATGGCATTGAACGAATCAGGACTCTCCTGTCCGCAAGATGTCTCGCTCATCGGAGTGGATAATCTTCCGATGACCCAGGTGCTGCGCCCTAAATTATGGCTGATTGTCCAGCCAATGGAAACGATGTGCGAGAAGGCTGTAGCTATGCTCCTGGAGCGAGTAAATGGAGAGCGAAACGGTATGCCGGTAAAAATTAGTTTCAGTACCTCTGTAAGAGAGGGAGACTCAATACGAGACCTTGGATAGTGCATAAGCAAAATGCACAGAAAAGCGTGGCTTTTGTTGTGAGAATGGATAAAAATATGGTGAAAACAAACAAAAACGAACCGTTTCGCTCTAAAAACGGTGGGAAATCTTGACAAAATGTGAGAACAAAGCTATAATTTATTCATGTATCAAAGGTGTGCGGGAAAATTGAAAACACACTTTGAAAAACAAAAAAATCTTAAAGCTTTGAAAGCGAACCGTTACGCTGAGGTTAAGAGGAATGGGGGTATCGTAAGAGTTAATCGACAATCCAGTCAACACCAGCAAAGTAAAAGATGGGAGGAAGAAAATTGGAAAAAATTAAACAAAATCCTTTTGTAAAAAAGGTAGGATTTAACAGAATTGTTTTGTGCTGTGTCCTTCTTCTGATGTACGGACTCTTCTGTGCACTGACCGGAGGAAGCTTCGCAGGAATGAACCGAATCATGAGCGCACTCAATTATGCTTATTTCCTTGGATTTTTATCACTGGGTGTTACATTTGTAATTGCTACAGGACAGATCGACTTCTCTATTGGACCGGTTATGTTCTGTTGTGCACTTATCTCAGGTTACACACTGACAACACATGGAATTTCAATGCCGGTTGCATTCCTGATCAGTATCCTTGTAGGATTTGCTTTTGGGCTCTTCAATGGATACCTGGTAGCTTACTGGTCAGTACCTTCATTCATCACTTCAATGGCAAGTATGAATATCGCAAAAGGTCTTGCATCAGTTTACACAAAGACACAGTCAGTCAGCTGGCCGCAGGCAGCAGATCCGGACAACGGATGGTTCAGAAATCTTGTAAGATATAACGGATTCCCGGTAGGACTTGTTATTCTTCTGGTTGTAGCAGTTATCTGTGCTATCATCCTGAATAAGACAAGAATCGGACGTTACATCCTTTGCCTTGGTAGTAACAAAGAAGCTGTTAGACTTTCAGGTGTAGATGTTAAGAAATGGGAAATGCTTGCATTCATTATCTGTGGAGTTCTCGTTGGAATGGGTGCTATCTTCTATGTATCTGCATATACAACAGTACAGCCTGGTTATGGAGATCAGTACAACAACGAAGCAATCGCCGGATGTGTAATGGGTGGTACATCCATGGCAGGTGGACTTGCATCCATCAGCGGTACAATCATTGGTGTATTTATCATCGCTCTTCTTCAGGAAGGAATTCTGGCTCTTGGCTTTACAAAAGATTATCAGCTTATCATTACAGGTGTTATTGTTATCGTCGCAGTATTCAGTGACGTACTTGCAAGACGCAGAAAGAACTAATTTCTCTTCTATAATAAGAGATCAGCTTTATGAATGATGAACGAAATGTTTGATTGAAAGAAAGGCAAGGGTAATAAAATGGGCGAAGTTATATTGGAAATGAAAGGGATTGATAAATCTTTCCCAGGTGTTCACGCACTTGACCATGTAGATCTTGAAATCAGAAAAGGCGAAGTTCTTGCTCTTATGGGAGAGAATGGTGCCGGAAAATCAACTCTGATGAAAGTTCTCACAGGTATTTATACAAAAGATTCAGGAACAATTACATATGAAGGTAAAGAAGTTGAGTTCCATAGTGCTCGTGAAGCACAGGATAATGGTGTTATCATCGTACACCAGGAGCTGAACATGCTTGGTCATCTGACAGTTGCTCAGAACATCTTCATCGGAAGAGAGTTCAAGAAGGGTATCAAGATCGATGACAAGAAGATGAACGAAGAAGCACAGAAACTGTTCGACAGAATGAACGTTGATATTGATCCGAGAGAGACAATGTCAAGACTTACAGTAGGTAAGCAGCAGATGTGTGAGATCGCAAAAGCAATTTCACATGATGCAAAGATCATCATCTTTGATGAGCCATCAGCAGCTTTGACAGAGACAGAGATTGAACAGTTGTTCAAGATCATCCGTGACCTGAGAAGTCAGGGAATGGGAATTGTTTACATCTCCCACCGTATGGATGAGATCAAAGTGATCACAGACCGTGTTACAGTCATGAGAGATGGTACTTATGTTGGAACATTGATCACAAAAGACAGTACAAAAGATGACATCATCAACATGATGGTTGGTCGTGTTATTTACGAAGATCCGAAGGAGAAAAACATGACACCTCCGGGAGCACCGGTAGTTCTTAAAGTTGATCACCTGAACGCTGGTAAGATGGTACAGGATGTAAGCTTTGAGCTTCACAAAGGTGAGATCCTTGGATTCTCCGGACTGATGGGAGCTGGACGTACAGAGACAGCCAGAGCACTCTTTGGAGCTGACCCGATTGACAGCGGTGATATTTATATCAACGGTAAGAAGGTTACAATCAAGAGCCCACAGGATGCTGTTAAGTGCGGTATCGGTTATCTGTCAGAGGACAGAAAGAGATATGGTATTGTTGTACAGAAATCAGTTGCTGAGAATACAACAATGGCAACACTTGAAAAATTCATGAGCGGTCCTTTTATCGATAAGAAGAAAGAGAACAAGATTGCTCAGGAATATGTTGAGCAGCTTGCAACAAAGACTCCTGGTACAGATCAGCTGGTAGTTAACCTGTCAGGTGGTAACCAGCAGAAAGTCGTTATTGCAAAATGGCTGACAAGAGACTGTGACATCCTTATCTTCGATGAGCCTACAAGAGGTATCGACGTTGGAGCTAAGAATGAGATTTACAAGCTGATGAATCAGCTGGCAGCAGAAGGAAAAGCCATTATTATGATTTCCTCCGAGATGACAGAGATCCTTCGTATGAGTGACAGAATCGTTGTTATGTGCGAAGGTAAGAAGACAGGTGAGCTGGATATTTCCGAAGCTACACAGGAAAATATCATGAACATGGCTACACGTGAGATTGAGTAGGGAGGGAAAAAGTAATGGCAAATAATACAACAAAGAAGGCCGGCTCTAATAAGTCATTTATTGACAGAATGGGAGGACAGAAATTCATTGTCCTGCTCGTTGTTATTGCACTGTTTATCTTCTTCTGTGCAATGAGCCCGAACTTCAGAAAATATACAACATTTATTAACATTCTGGACTTCTCCTATTATATTGTCCTGATGGCAATTGGAGTAGCCTTTCCACTGATGACAGGTGGTGTTGACCTGTCAATCGGTACTGGACTTGTATGTTATTCACTCGTTGGTGGATATCTGATCGTTCACAAAGGAATGCCTACAATCGTTGGTATCCTTGCAGCAATTATTCTTGGAATGCTGATTGGTGTTCTGAATGGTGTACTGGTAGCAATCATGGATCTGCCGGCATTCCTGGCAACACTTTGTACTTGTATGATTACTCGTGGACTTGGTTCCATTATCGTAGGTGGATTCGGAATCTCATGGCCGGCAGCAGCAGCACCGGGCGGATGGTTCAGAAGTATCTTCAAGATTCAGTCCGGCGGACAGAATATCCCGATCGGTTTCTTATGGGTAATTCTTCTCGTTGTTGTTATGACATTCGTACTGAATCATACAAGAATTGGACGTTATACACTTGCAATCGGAAGTAACAAAGAAGCAACAAGACTTTCCGGAGTTAATGTAAGATTCTATCATATTGCAGCATATGTAATCTGTGGATTCTTCGCAGGACTTGCTTCTATCGCATACTCCGCTATCTTCGCTACAGTTCAGCCAGGAAGTGGTGCTGGATTCGAGCTTGAGGCTATCGGTGGAGCAATCATCGGTGGTGTATCCATGACAGGTGGTGTAGGAAGCATCACAGGAACACTGTTTGGTGTATTCGTTATCTGTCTTCTGAAGACTGGTCTTCCATTCATCGGACTGACAGCTAACTGGCAGCAGATCATTACAGGATTTGTCCTGATCGCAGCCGTACTTGTTGATATTCTTAAGAGAAAAGCAGGAAAAGAGTAATTTTTTCCACTCAAATTTAGAATTTGTGAAAAATCACGAAAAAGCAATAATTAATTGCAAAACCATTGGTAATGTGTTATATTATTAATGTGTGCGGATAGATAGCAGCAGGGAAACATGCTGAAAAAAGTGTGAAAAAGAAAGCTGTTACTATAGAAGCTAAACGAAACAGACTGTATAAAGAGTTTTCGGACAAAGAAGCCTGGGCAAACTACTTCTGCAGAGCGATTTAAGAAATGCACGAAAGAGGCTCTGCCAGAGAGGCCCGGCATTAGGGAGAGGAAAACTGGAAGAAAACTCAGACAAGCAGTCACAAATTTATTTTGTCAGGAGGACATAATTATGAAAAAGAAAGTTTTAGCAGTTTTACTTGGTGGATGTATGGTAGTTGGAATGCTCGCAGGATGTGGATCCAAGGCAAATGAGACTAAGACAACAGATGAAGGAAATAAGACAGAAGGATCAGGAGATTCCAAGGGATATCATTTCGAAGTTGTTGTAAAGAGCTTCCAGTCTTCATACTGGCAGGCAGCTGTACAGGGAATCAACCAGGCTTGTGATGAGCTCGGTGTTACAGCTAACACAACAGGACCGAACGCTGAGTCCGATATCGCTGACCAGGTTAACATGCTGAACAACGCAATCAACAAAGATCCAGATGGAATCGCTCTTGCAGCTTGTGACCAGAACTCAGTTATTGATTCGCTTAAGTCAGCACTTGAGAAGAAAATCCCAGTAGTATGCTTCGACTCAGGTGTTCCGGACGCTCCAGAAGGATCTGTATACGCAACAGTTGTAACAGACAACGAGCAGGCTGGTGGAATTGCTGCTGAGCACATCTATCCAGCAATCAAAGACAGACTTGGAAAAGGACAGGTTCGTGTAGGTGAAGTTAACCAGGATGCAACATCCGCTAACATTTCTGAGCGTGGTATGGGATTCATCAACAAGTTCATCGAACTTGCTAAAGCTGATGGATATACAGTAGCAGTTGTAGGAAATGACTTCTATGTAAACCAGGTTAAAGACAACGGAGATCAGGCATCTGCAGACATTATCCTTGAAGTTGCAGTTCCGGCTCAGACAACAGTTGAGCTGTGTGCTACAGAGGCTTCTAACATCATGAACAAAGACGATACAATCGCTATGTTCGGATCAAACCAGGTATCTGCAGAGGGTGTTCTCACAGCTAACCAGAACCTGAACAAACTTGGAACAGACGAAGGAAAGATCGTTGGAGCTGGATTCGATGCTGGTTCAGTTCTTAAAGCAGCTGTTAAAGATGGTACAATGCTCGGTGCTGTTACACAGTCTCCTCTGATGCAGGGTAAAATCTCCATCGAGACTCTTGCTAAGATCTGTGATGGTGAGTCTGTAGAAGACGTTACAACAGATGGTTACTGGTATGATTCTACAAACATGGAAGATGCTGACATCGTTCCAAACCTTTATGACTAATTCATATCTGTAAAGAGAAGCTGAATTATTAAAGTGAAAAGAAAGGAATCGGGAAATTCCCGGTTCCTTTTTTAAAATAATATGTTATTATATCAAGGAGGAAGATAATATGTTAAAAGGAATTCCAAAAATTTTATCACCAGAACTGTTAAAAGTACTTGCTGAGATGGGACACAGTGACAGACTGGTCATCTCTGATGGAAACTTTCCGGCTGAATCAATGGGAAAAGACGCGATTGTGATCCGTTGCGACGGACACGGAGTACCGGAGATTCTTGATGCGATTCTTCAGGTGTTTCCTCTGGACAGCTATGTGGAGCATCCGGTAAATCTTATGGAAGTTATGCCTGGAGATACAGTGGAGACACCAATCTGGGATACATATAAAGAGATTATCCGTAAATATGATGACAGAGGTGATGCTGTTGTTGGAAACATTGAGCGTTTTGCATTCTATGATGAAGCTAAGACAGCTTATGCAATCATTGCAACAGGTGAATCAGCACTTTATGCGAATGTAATGCTTCAGAAGGGTGTTGTAACAGACTAGTCACATTTTTTAACGTAATGGAGGAACAATATGCTTGATCATGTAGAAAAAATATTTGCAGATATGAAGCCGATGATGAAAAAGTTGAAGAAGGCTTCTTATAAAGTAAATATGGAGGCTTTTATAGAGAATCATGGACATTATTTCCGTGAGATGACAGAATATACGGAGAATGCTTCTGATAAAGAGACGGCAGCCAAAGAGCTTGCAGTAGACTTTACAGATAAGGTTTATGATGCATATGTTTCTCCGAAAAAAGGAAAAATAGACAGTGCAATTCAGACAGATCTGAATTTCTTTATGATCTATTATGTATTTCCGGCAATTCTTTTGACAGAGCATGACGATGCGAAACTGATCGCAGATCATCTCTGCAGCAGATGGGGAGAAAAGTTTAAGAACAGTAAGATTCAGTATACAGATTATGATTCCCTATATGTTTCATTCCGTGAGAAGATATTTGGAATCTTTTAATACTTGCAAATCAACCTTACTTGTGATAGAATAATTAAGATTCATGTAATGGCATGAGAAGATTTTAGAAGCTATATTTTTATGGTTTAATAAGTGTGCTGTTACGTTAGTGTGTAGGAGGTCATAGAAGATGGACATTTTGAAGATTGTTTTATACATTATCTTTGTTATAGACTGTATCGCATTATCAGCGATTATTCTTTTGCAGGAAGGAAAGTCAGCCGGATTGGGAACAATTGGCGGTATGGCGGATACTTATTGGGGACAGAACAAGGGACGTTCTATGGAGGGTGCACTTGTAAAGTCTACAAAGTTTCTAGCTATTCTTTTCCTGGTGCTTGCAGTAGTACTGAACCTTAAGGTTTTTAATTAATAACAGATGATGAAGTAAGTATAAGACATTCTATAATAAGACTATAGAATGTCTTTTTTACTTTAAGTAGAGATGAAAGGTTACATCGTGTGAACAGTAACGATGAAAGGAAACGGAATGGATCAGACATTTGAAAAGAGAAAAAAAGTGATTTATGACTTTATTTGTGATGATTTTTATATCCCAATGAAAGTCAAAGAGATTGCGACGGTTCTTCAGGTATCGAAAGAACAGAGAAGAGAGCTTCAGGAAGTGTTGGATGCGCTCGTTGAAGAAGGAAAGATTACACTTTCTAAAAGAGGGAAATACAGTAAAGGGCAGACGAAGCGTATCACAGGAACCTTCCAGGCGAATATCCGTGGATTTGGATTTGTTATGGTAGAGGGTGAAGATGAGGATATCTTTATTCCTGGAGAGAATGTGAACGGTGCATTCCAGGGAGATGAAGTGGAATGTATTATCACAGGTGCGCCGGGAGGCAGGAGAAAAGAAGGAAAAATCGTAAGAATCGTGTCGCATCAGGTGAAGAAGATTGTCGGATTGTATGAGAAGAGTAAGAGCTTTGGATTTGTACGTCCGGATAATCAGAGATATCTGAAAGATATTTATATTCCGGCCGGAAAAGAGATGGGTGCCATGGACGGTCATAAGGTTGTGGTAGAACTGACATCTTATGGACAGGAACATGCTAAGCCGGAAGGAAAGATTGTTGAGATCATCGGTCATGTGAATGATCCGGGAGCAGATATTTTATCTATTGTAAAGGATTATGATCTTCCTACAGAATTTCCGGAGAAGATATTGAATCAGGCGGTTCGTGTTGGAAAAGATGTATCAGAAGCAGATTGTGCAGGAAGATTGGATTTACGTGACTGGCAGATGGTTACGATCGACGGTGAAGATGCGAAGGATCTGGATGATGCGGTTTCTCTGACAATGAAGGATGAGAATTATCAGCTGGGAGTTCATATTGCGGATGTTACCAATTATGTACAGGAGAAAAGTGCTCTGGATCGAGAAGCACTGAAGCGTGGGACGAGTGTTTATCTTGCTGACCGTGTCATACCGATGCTGCCGCATGTGTTGTCGAATGGCATCTGTTCTCTGAATGCAGGGGAAGACCGTCTGGCATTATCTTGTATTATGACAGTGTCTCCAAAGGGCGAGGTGATCGATCATCAGATCGCGGAGACTGTGATCCGGGTAGACAAGCGTATGAGTTATACAGGTGTATCTAAGGTGCTGGCAGAAGAACCGGAAGCACTGGAAGAAGATAAGGATTTTGTTCCGATGATTCAGAAGATGCAGGAACTTTCAACGATTCTCAGAGAACGACGTGGCAAGAGAGGTTCGATTGATTTTGATTTTCCGGAGACAAAGATTGAATTGGATGAGAAGGGGAAACCAATTAATATCAAACCTTATGAGAGAAACAGTGCAACGAAGATCATCGAAGATTTTATGCTTCTTGCCAATGAGACAGTGGCAGAAGAATATTTTTGGAGAGAGGTTCCATTTCTCTACAGAACGCATGAAGTTCCAGATGAAGAGAAGATAAAAAAACTGAGTACATTTATCAATAATTTCGGTTATCATATTCATGTGCATGATGAAGTAAAGCCAAAGGAGATTCAGAAACTTCTCAGTCAGGTGGAAGGAACCCCGGAAGAAGCTCTGATCAGCAGACTTACATTACGCTCCATGTGCCAGGCAAAATACACAACAGATAATACAGGACACTTTGGATTGGCAGCGAAGTATTATACACATTTCACTTCTCCGATCCGCCGTTATCCGGATCTCCAGATTCACAGAATCATTAAGGAGAACCTGCGCGGACGATTGAATGAGAATCGTATAGAACATTATGACAAGATCCTTCCGGAAGTAGCGAAGCAGTGTAGTGACAGAGAACGACTGGCAGAAGAGACGGAACGTGAAGTTGTAAAGATGAAAAAAGCAGAGTATATGCGCATGCATATTGGAGAAGAGTACGAAGGTGTCATTTCCGGTGTTACAAAATGGGGAATCTATGTAGAACTTCCGAATACAGTGGAAGGCCTTGTTCATGTTGTGGATCTGCGGGACGATCATTATAATTTTATAGAGCAGACATATGAAATGGTCGGAGAGCATACAGGAAAGACATATAAACTTGGTGAAAAGGTGCGTGTCCGCGTAAGTGATGCAGACAAGCTGCTCCGGACAATTAATTTCGAGCTGGCATAATACTTGCAGGAGTGCGGTTAAAATAGATGAGTTAGAGGTTGGAATCAGATGGCAAAGACAGAGAAAAAACTTATTGCGAATAATAAAAAAGCATATCATGATTATTTTATTCTTGAGAAATACGAAGCAGGACTTGTGTTGCATGGCACAGAAGTAAAGTCTCTTCGTATGGGAAAGTGTAGTATTAAAGAAGCATTTATCCGTGTGGAAGACGGGGAGATGTATATCTATGGTATGCATATCAGTCCTTATGAGAAGGGGAATATCTTTAACAAAGATCCGCTTCGTGTGAGAAAGCTGCTTCTTCATAAGAAGGAGATACTGAAAATATTTGGTAAGATGAAAGAACAGGGAATTACAGTTGTTCCGCTGCAGGTTTATTTCAGCGGAAGTCTTGTAAAGATTGAGATTGGACTTGCCAAAGGTAAGAAATTATATGACAAGCGTGAGACGATCGCAAAGAAAGATCAGAAGCGTGAAGCACAGAGAGAATTCAAAGCGTTCAATCGATAAAGGATTGAGGCAGGAGCGAATAGAAAAAGCAATTGGATCAGAAACCAATTGCTTTTTTTACTTCATTGATATCGCCAGTAAATACAAGTCCACCCATTCCGGCTTCTTTTGCTGCATTGATGTTTGGCTCAAGATCATCAATAAAGAAACATTCTTCTGCCTTTAAATCAAATTTCCTGAGAAAATGACTGTAGATTTCAGGAGACGGCTTTGCAAGTCTGATCGGTCCGGAAAATAAGATCCCGTCAAACTGAGAAAGAAGTTCACTTCCTTCATAGTATTCTGCAAAATAGGTTGGAGCATTAGACAGTAGATAGATTGGTATATTGCGCTCTTTTAATTCATGGATAAATGTAATGGTATCCGGAAGTAAAGTAGTGCAGCGTGGCCATTCTTTTGCAAACCGGCGGATGCAGTCCTTCAAATGTTCCGGAACCTGATCGATGACTTCATTTATGTAACTATCATAATCAAGTGTGCCGGCGTCAAGCTCTGCCCAGCGTTTATAAACGATTTCGGATAAATAATCCAGTTCTTCTTCATATGGGCAGAATTCTGAGAGGATCGCTTTTCCATCAAAACGTCCGATGACATTTCCAAAGTCAAAAACAATATTCTTGTATTTCATGACAAATCCCCTTTCTATAGATGTTTATTTGTAACTGTTCAGAGCCAAGCAAAATTTCATAAAACAGGTGTAAAATGCTTGCATTTTTAAGACTGTTTTTGAAATTTTATTTGGCGGATACGCCACACCGACGAAATGCATAGCATTTTGGAGGTTGGTTCTGAACAGTTACGTTTATTTCATTATACTGCGCAGAAAAGACAGATTCAAATAAAATATGCATTGCTGTTCACACGATGTGCGAACAGTAACTAATAGACAAAAAGAGAAAAACTGTCTAAAAATTATCTTGACATCTATTTTATTTATGATATACTTTGAGAGTCAAAGTATTTAAAAGTCAAAACAATTATGGTTCAGATCTGGAAAGAATCATACTGTGAAGAGTGACAATTATTTTGACAGAGTTGGAGAAGAGATATGATAGGAAGAATATGCGGGACAGGATCGTACATACCGTCCCATCGAATGGACAACGTGGAATTGTCCTCTCTGGTCGACACAAGTGATGAATGGATCCGGGAACGCACAGGAATTCAAAGCCGACATCTCGCAAAACAGGAGACGGTATCTTTTATGGCTGCAAAAGCAGCAGAAGAAGCTCTTGCAGACAGCGGGCTGAAAGCAGAAGAGATTGACCTGATCCTTGTAGCGACGTCTTCTTCAGAAACAGTATTTCCGAATACTTCCTGTGAAGTGCAGAAAGCAATCGGTGCAGTTCATGCATGGGGATACGATCTGAATGCAGCCTGTTCGGGATTTATTCTCGCATTGAATACGGCGCAGTCTTATATCCGTTCGGGTCTTGTTAAGACTGCACTGGTGATCGGTGCAGAGAAGATGAGCAGAATTGTAGACTGGAAAGACCGTGGAACTTGCATTTTATTCGGAGACGGTGCAGGTGCAGTGGTTCTCCGGGGAGAAGAAAGTGAAAGTGCAGAAGTAGTCTACACGGCCATGGCACATTCGGCAGGAGACAAGGGAGAGGCATTGACCTTACAATATGGAACAGAAGAAACGCCGGTAATTCGGATGGATGGACAGGCAGTTTTTAAGTTCGCTGTGAGAAAAGTACCGGAAATCATCGAAGAAATGTTGAAAAAAGCAGATGTTTCAAGAGAAGATGTGGATTACTTTGTTTTACATCAGGCAAACAGAAGAATCATTGAAGCGGCTGCAAAGAGGGTCGGCGTAGAGATTGAGAAGTTCCCAATGAATCTTGGTGAATATGCGAATACGTCGGCGGCGTCAGTTCCAATCCTTTTAAATGAAATGAATCGGGATGGAAAGCTGAAAAGAGGTCAGAAAATTATACTTGCCGGATTCGGGGCAGGACTTACATGGGCAGGATGCCTGATGGAATGGTAAATTCAAGAAAGGAAAACAAAATCATGTTAGAAAAAGTAAAAGAAATCGTAGCAGAGTCATTAAACGTAGAGGAAAGCACATTAAGTGAGACAACATCTTTCAAAGAGGATCTTGGAGCAGATTCCCTGGATCTTTTTGAGATGGTAATGGCATTTGAGGAAGCTTTTGAAGTAGAGATCCCATCTGAAGATCTGGAGCAGATCACAACAGTGGGTGACGTTGTAAAATATATCGAATCACACAAGTAGAAGTATAGAACAAGTAGAAAACGAAGCATTTCGGTTCCTTTTCGGCAGCCGATCCGAGAGAACCGTTGATAGAGAAGTGATCAAGAAGGGAGTTCTTATGAGAACGAGAATAACAGAATTACTTGGAATTGAGTACCCGATCATTCAGGGCGGTATGGCATGGGTTGCAGAATATCATCTAGCGGCAGCAGTTTCAAATGCCGGTGGACTTGGACTGATCGGAACAGCAAGTGCACCGGCCGAGTGGGTCAGAGAACAGATCCGTGAGGCAAAGAAGCTGACAGATAAGCCGTTTGGAATCAATATTATGATGATCAGTCCTTATGCAGATGAAGTTGCAAAGGTGGCTGTCGAAGAAGGTGTCGCAGTTGTCACGACCGGTGCAGGATCTCCGGAAAAATATGTAAAGATGTGGAAGGAAGCCGGAATCAAAGTGATCCCTGTAGTTGCTTCTGTAGCGATGGCGAAGAGAATGCAGCGTTGTGGAGCAGATGCTCTGGTGGCAGAAGGAACAGAAGCAGGCGGACACATCGGTGAGAATACAACGATGGTTCTCGTTCCGCAGGTTGCAGATGCAGTTGAAATCCCGGTGATCGCAGCCGGAGGAATTGCAGATGGAAGAGGAATTGCAGCGGCATTTATGCTCGGAGCAGAGGGTGTCCAGATCGGAACACGTTTTGTTGTGACAGAAGAAGCACAGGTGCATGAGAATTATAAAGAATGCATTTTGAAAGCAAGGGATATTGATTCTCGTGTGACAGGAAGATCTACAGGTCATCCGGTTCGTGCTCTTCGTAATAAAATGACGAAAGAGTATCTTGAGAAAGAACAGGCAGGAGCAACATTCGAAGAACTTGAACATCTGACGCTAGGAGGACTCAGGAGAGCTGTTGTTGATGGAGATGTTCAGAGCGGAAGCGTGATGGCAGGGCAGATCGCAGGTATGATCAAGGAGAAGCTTACCTGTCAGGAAGTGATCCAGAAGCTGGTCTCACAGACAGATGAACTGATCGGAGGAAAAGGATTCTATGAGTAAGATCGCATTTATTTTCCCAGGACAGGGAGCACAGAAAGCCGGAATGGGAAAAGATTTCTATGAAAACAGTAAGACGGCAGCAGAGGTGATCGACCGTGCAAGTGAACTGCTTGGACTGGATATGAAAGCACTCTGCTTTGAGGAAAATGATCTTCTGGATCAGACAGAATATACACAGGCAGCACTTGTGACTGTCTGTATGGCAATGGAGAAGGTATTAAGAGAACGGGGACTCGCCCCGGATGTCACAGCAGGCTTAAGCCTGGGTGAATATTGTGCGATTGCTTCAGCAGGAGGAATGAGCACAGAAAATGCAATCACAACAGTAAGAAAACGCGGTATTCTGATGCAGAATGCAGTACCGGGTGGTCAGGGAGCCATGGCAGCGGTTCTTGGACTGGATGCCGGAAAGATTGAGGAAGTGCTGGCAGATCGAAGTGGTGTAATGATCGCCAACTACAATTGTCCGGGACAGATTGTGATTACAGGATGGAAGGAAGATGTGGAACAGGCAGCAGATGCACTGAAGGAAGCCGGAGCAAAGAGAGTCCTTCCGCTTAATGTCAGTGGACCGTTCCATTCTTCCCTTCTGGAGCAGGCCGGAGAAGAGCTTGGAAAAGAACTGGAACAGGTAGATTTTTCTGATCTCCAGATTCCATATGTGACGAATGTGACAGCAGGATATGTAACTGATATTACAAAGACAAAAGAACTGCTCGCACGTCAGGTAGCATCTTCCGTACGCTGGCAGCAGAGTATGGAACTTCTGATCGCGGACGGTGTAGATACATTTGTTGAGATCGGGCCTGGAAGAACACTGGCTGGTTTCCTGAGAAAGATAAACCGTGAGGTGAAAGTGTATAACGTCGGAACCTGGGAAGATGTAGATAAGGTGGTAAATGAATTATGTTAGACAGACTGACAGGGAAAGTTGCGGTAGTGACAGGTGCTTCCAGAGGAATCGGAAGAGCAATCGCGCTGCGTCTGGCACAGGAGGGCGCAGCAGTAGTGATCAATTATAATGGATCGAAAGAGCGCGCGCAGGAAGTGAAAACAGAGATTGAATCTGCAGGCGGAGCAGCACAGATCATGCAGTGTGATGTGGCAGATGCAGCATCTTGTGATGAGATGTTTCAGACAATCATTAAAGAATTCGGAAGAATAGATATCCTTGTGAACAACGCAGGAATTACAAGAGACGGACTGCTTATGAAGATGGCAGAAGAGGATTTTGATGCTGTGATCGATACGAATCTGAAAGGAACTTTTCATTGTATCCGTGCAGTCTCAAGACAGATGCTACGTCAGAGATCCGGAAGAATTATTAACCTGTCTTCTGTATCAGGAGTTCTTGGAAATGCAGGACAGGCTAATTATTCCGCATCAAAGGCTGGTGTGATCGGACTCACAAAGAGTGCGGCAAGAGAACTGGCTTCCAGAGGAATTACCGTAAATGCGATCGCTCCGGGATTTATTAACACAGAGATGACAGAAGTACTTTCAGAGAAGGTGAAAGAAGGAGCAACAGCCCAGATCCCTCTCGGAAAGTTTGGAGAGACAGAAGATATTGCGAATGCGGCGGCATTTCTTGCTTCTGATGAAGCACGTTATATCACAGGCCAGACGCTGCATGTCGACGGCGGAATGGCGATGTAAGAATAGAAGGAGTAGGAAAATGAAGAGACGAGTTGTTGTAACCGGAATGGGTGCGGTGACACCGATTGGAAATACAGTAGAAGAATTCTGGAACGGAATCAAAACAGGTAAAGTTGGAATTGGTCCGATCACAAAATTCGATACAACAGATTATAAGGTTAAGCTGGCAGCAGAAGTGAAAGATTTCGTTGGAAAAGAACGAATGGATTTTAAGGCAGCAAAGAGAATGGAATTGTTCTCCCAGTATGCGGTTGCAGCAGCAAAGGAAGCATTTGCGGATGCGGGACTTGATATGGAGCAGGAAGATCCTTACCGTGTGGGAACAATCATCGGTTCAGGTATCGGAAGTCTCAGCTGTGTAGAGCAGAATTACGACAAGATCCAGACAAAAGGACCGGCGCGTGTAAATCCATTGATGGTTCCTTTGATGATCTCCAATATGGCAGCAGGAAATGTATCCATCCAGCTTGGACTGAAAGGAAAATGTACAGATGTCGTGACAGCATGTGCATCAGGATCTAACAGTATCGGAGATGCACTCCGTGCGATTCAGTATGGTGACTTGGATGTCTGTGTTGCAGGGGGTACAGAGAGCTGTATCTGTCCGACCGGAATTGCAGGATTTACTGCATTGACAGCACTGTCTACAAATGAAGATCCAATGACAGCTTCCCGTCCGTTTGATCAGGACAGGGATGGATTTGTCCTCGGAGAAGGAGCCGGAATCGTAGTTCTGGAAGAACTTGAACACGCGAAAGCGAGAGGCGCGAAGATTTACGCAGAACTCGTTGGATACGGCTCTACAGGAGACGCTTATCATATTACATCTCCGGCAGAAAATGGAGAAGGAGCCGGAATGGCGATGAAACTTGCAATGAAAGAGGCTGGTGTGGCACCGGAAGAAGTGGATTATATCAATGCCCATGGAACAAGTACACATCACAATGACCTCTTTGAGACGCGTGCAATCTGTTATGCATTAGGAGATGCAGCCGAAAATGTAGTTGTCAATTCAACAAAATCTATGATCGGTCATCTTCTTGGAGCAGCAGGAGCAGTAGAATTTGTTGTCTGCGTAAAGAGTATTCTGGATAATTTCATCCATCAGACAGTTGGTACAAAGAATGTAGATCCGGAATGTGGATTGAATTACGCAGTAGGCGCACCGGTAGAGAAAGAAGTGAATTGTGTAATTTCTAATTCTCTTGGGTTTGGTGGACACAATGTGTCTCTTCTTGTAAAACGTTTCGAAGAGTAAGGAGAAGCGAAGATGAAGATGGAAGAAATATTGAAGCTGATCGAAGCAGTCTCTGCTTCTGAGCTTACAGATTTTAAATATGAAGAAAATGGAACAAAGCTGAATCTGAAGAAAGAACAGCAGAAGGTGGAGATTATACAGAGTCCGGGAGTAGTTCCGGTGACAGGAACTGTCACAGCAGGTCTTCAGACAGCAGAAATTCTGCAAAATCCAGGAAATGAAGCGGATCACACACAGGAAGAGCATCAGGAAGTGATAAAAGAAACAGAAGGTGAACTGATCGTTTCACCTCTGGTTGGAACTTTCTACGCAGCACCGGCAGAGGATGCACCGAGTTTTGTTAAGGTTGGTGACAAGGTCGAAGCCGGACAGGTTGTCGGAATCATAGAAGCGATGAAACTTATGAATGAGATTGAGAGTGAATGTGCCGGTACAGTTGCAGAAGTTTTTGTAGAGAACGGAGAACCGGTAGAATACGGCCAGCCGATTTTTAGAATTGTTTAAGAAAGGAATTCAGATATGAATAGTTTAAATGTAGAACAGATTCAGGAAATCATTCCGCACAGACATCCATTTCTTTTGATCGATAAGATTGAAGACTATGTTCCGGGAGAATATGCAATTGGATACAAAGGTGTTTCTTATCATGAGGATTTCTTTCGTGGACATTTCCCACAGAAAGCAGTAATGCCGGGAGTTCTGATTCTTGAGGCACTTGCTCAGACAGGAGCTGTGGCAATCTTAAGTGTACCGGAGAATCAGGGAAAGATTGCATTCTTCGGTGGTGTACAAAAATGTCGCTTCAAAGGAATGGTATTTCCGGGAGATCAGTTGAAATTAGAGACAAAGATTATTAAAAGAAAAGGACCGGTAGGCGTAGGAGAAGCTGTGGCAACAGTTAACGGAAAGGTCGTTGTTACGGCAGAACTTACATTTATGGTTGGAGAATAAAAAAATCAGGAGCAGAAGAAATGATAGAGAAGATTTTAATTGCGAACAGAGGGGAGATTGCAGTCCGGGTGATCCGCGCCTGCAGAGAAATGGGAATCCGTACGGTTGCTGTTTACTCTGAGGCAGATAAAGATGCGCTGCATACCCAGCTCGCAGATGAAGCAGTCTGTATAGGCCCTGCTCCATCCGCAGAAAGTTATCTGAATATGCAGAATATCATCAGTGCAACACTTGTGTCCGGCGCAGATGCAATCCATCCGGGATTCGGATTCCTTTCTGAAAACAGCAAATTTGCAGAACTGTGTGAACAGTGCAAGATCACATATATCGGACCGGATTCAAAGGTGATCAGTGCTCTTGGAAATAAATCCGTTGCAAGAAATACGATGGTGGAAGCAGGTGTTCCGGTTATTCCGGGAAGCAAGGAGCCTGTCTATACCGTAGAAGAAGGCGAGAAGATCGCTGGTGAGATTGGTTATCCAATCATCGTTAAGGCAGCACTTGGCGGTGGGGGAAAAGGAATGCGTGTCGCACAGACACCGGATGAGTTCCAGACAAGTTTCCAGACAGCACAGAAAGAAGCGCAGATGGCATTCGGAGACGGAACAATGTATCTGGAACATTTTGTAGAACATCCGCGTCATATAGAATTTCAGATTCTTGCAGATAAGTATGGAAATGTGGTCCATCTTGGAGAAAGAGACTGTTCCATTCAGAGAAATCATCAGAAGATGATCGAGGAATCTCCGTCAGAAGCACTGACACCGGAATTGAGACAGAAGATGGGAGAAGCGGCTGTGAAAGCGGCGAAGGCAGCTCATTATACGAATGCCGGAACGATTGAATTTCTCTTAGAAAAGAGTGGAGCCTTTTACTTTATGGAAATGAATACAAGAATCCAGGTAGAACATCCGGTAACAGAGTGGGTGACAGGAATCGATCTGATCAAAGAGCAGATTAAGATTGCAGACGGACAGAGACTAAAACTTCAGCAGAAAGACATCAAGATCACAGGTCACGCGATTGAATGCAGGATCAATGCAGAGAACCCGGAAAAGAATTTCCGCCCGTCTCCTGGAAAAATCACAGATGTACATTTCCCGGGTGGTGAAGGCGTACGTGTAGACAGTGCGATTTACACAGGATATGAAGTTCCGCCTTATTATGATTCCATGCTTGCGAAACTGATCGTACATGCTGACGACAGAGAAGAGGCTATCCGTAAAATGAGAAGCGCACTTGGCGAAGTTATTATTGAAGGTGTGGATACAAATATTGATTATCAGTATGAGATTTTGAATCATAAAAAATTCATATCTGGAGATATTGATGTGGAGTTTATCGGAGGAATGATGAATGAGACTGCATAATATGTTTAAAAAGACCGGAGAGAAGATCACTTCGATTCATTCACGAAACAGAAGAAAGCCGGAAGCACCGGAAGGAATCTTGAAAAAATGTAATAAATGCGGTGCGGCAATCTTAACAGATGAAGTAATCAACGGAAAATATATTTGTCCTAAATGTCATGGATACTTTCGTATTCCGGCATATAAGAGAATTGAGCTTGTGACAGACGCAGGCTCTTTTGAAGAATGGGATGCAAAGATCGATGAAGGGGAAAGACCGGAGAATCCGTTGGATTTCCGGGGGTATACAGAAAAAGTCGAAGCTTTAAGAGTAAAGACAGGGCTTGATGAAGCGGTTGTTACAGGAAAAGCAACAATCTGTGGATATCCGGTTGTGATCGGGGTCTGTGACGGAAGATTTATGATGGCCAGTATGGGACATGCGGTAGGAGAAAAGATTACCCGTGCAGTCGAGCGTGCAACAGAGGAGAGGCTTCCTGTTGTTCTTTTTACCTGTTCCGGAGGCGCACGTATGCAGGAGGGAATCATTTCCCTGATGCAGATGGCAAAGACTTCAGCGGCACTGAAACGCCACAGTGATGCAGGCTTTCTTTATATTCCGGTATTGACTGATCCAACTACGGGAGGTGTCACAGCAAGTTTTGCTATGCTTGGAGATATCATTCTTGCAGAACCGGGAGCTTTGATCGGATTCGCCGGTCCGCGTGTGATTGAGCAGACGATCGGACAGAAATTGCCGGAAGGATTTCAGAGAGCAGAATTTCTTCTTGAGCATGGATTTGTTGATCGGATCGTAACCAGGGATGAGATGAAGGAAGTACTGGGGCAGATTCTGAAAATGCATACGGTTACAGATGAAAAGAAAGAAGACTGTACGGAAAAGAAAAAAGAGAACAGAAAAAACATATCTGCAGTAAAAGAAAATGTGTCAGCCTGGGAGCGTGTTCTGAAATCCAGGGAAAAAGAACGCCCGGTCGGTAAGGATTATATTGACAGATTGTTTACAGATTTTGTAGAATTACATGGAGACAGATATTATAAGGATGATCCGGCAGTAGTAGGCGGAATTGCGTATTTTCATGGAAAAGCAGTTACTGTGATCGCCCAGTGCAAAGGAAAGACAACGAAAGAAAATCTGGAACGGAATTTTGCAATGCCGTCTCCGGAAGGTTACAGAAAAGCACTGCGTCTGATGAAACAGGCAGAGAAATTCCAGCGTCCGGTCATCTGTTTTGTGGATACTCCGGGGGCTTTCTGCGGAATGGAGGCAGAAGAGCGTGGACAGGGTGAGGCAATTGCCCGGAATCTGTATGAGATGTCAGCTTTGAAAGTGCCGGTTCTTTCAATTGTAATCGGAGAAGGTGGAAGCGGCGGTGCGCTTGCACTTGCAGTTGCAGATGAAGTGTGGATGATGGAGAATGCAGTGTATTCAGTACTTTCACCGGAAGGGTTTGCAAGCATTTTGTGGAAAGACAGCAAGAGAGCGTCAGAGGCGGCAGGGGTGATGCGTCTGACAGCAGCAGATCTTAAGGAACTTAAGGTGATCGAAGAAATAATTTGCGAGCCTGAAGTGTACCGGGAAGATACGATGGTTCCTGTACTCTGTGAACTGGAAGAGAAGATGGAACATTTCCTTGAACAATATGGAAGCCTTTCAGAAAAACAACTGACAGATAGAAGATACGACAGATTTCGTCGAATGTAAGAGATAGAAAACATGGTATTGTCTGAATTAAGATAGCAGACCAGAATGAAAGTGATCCCGGAAGATTCAATAGAGAAGAGCTGTTTGAAGAGATCAGAGAACAGTAGAAGACGAGGAGGAAAAAAGATGGATGCGTATAATACCATCAATGACATTCTGGTACATTTATTTAATGAAATCTGGGAGCTGGAGAAAAAAGCAATCATTACAGAGGAGTTTAAAGACATCACAAACAACGATATGCATATAATAGAAGCAATCGGTGTTTCAGGAAAGACAACGATGTCTGTAGTGGCAAAGAAGATGAAGATTACGGCAGGGTCTCTGACCACAGCGGTGAATGGGCTGGTAAACAAGAAGTATGTAATGCGTGCCCGCGGTGAAGAAGATCGAAGAGTGGTGTATATCTGGCTGACAGAAAAAGGGGAGAAGGCTTACTATCATCATGAGGAGTTTCACAGGGAGATGACAAATGCTGTGCTGAACAGACTGGATGAAAAAGAGATTCCGGTTCTTATGAAGACATTGGACGGACTTTCAGAATTTTTCAGGGGCTATTCTTCAGAGGAATAAAATGATAATTATCAAGGAAAATTTGACGTTTTGTCAAAAATGAGTTACAATAATCCGTATCGTGAATAATTTATCATTACGGACAAAAGTTCTTGTCATTATTTCGCGTTAAGAATAACATTGTAATGAGGTAGTGCCAATATACTTGGGTGTATATTTTAGGAGGGAAACAAGTATGGTAACAAAGAAGACATCTTCAACAACAAAAGCTGAAACAGCAACAGTAAAGGCAGAGAAGAAAGAGACAGCAGCTGCGAAAGCAATCGAGACAAAGAAAGACACAACAAAGAAACTTGAAACAAAGGCAGCAGTGCTGGTAGATACACCAGAAGTTCAGGCAGAAGAAGTAAAAGAGACAGTGAAGAAGGCAGCTAAGAAGGTTGCAGCAAAAGCAGAAGATACAGCTGAAAAGGCTGTGAAGACTGTAAAGAAAGCAGCAGCTAAGAAGACAGCAGCCAAGACTACAAAGAAAGCTGAGCTGAAGACAGAATTCTTCCTTCAGTTCTCTGGTAAAGAGTATACAGAGAAAGAGATCCTTAAGAAAGTCAAAGATGTATGGACAAAGGATTTGAAGAATAAAGTCGGAGACATGAAAGATGTTAAGATTTATCTGAAACCGGAAGAGTCAGCAGCATATTATGTTGTTAATGGAGATACAACAGGAAAAATCGATCTGTAAGATATAAATAAAAGATATAAGATCGCCTTCCGGACGTACCGGGAACAGGTTTACTTAAGAAAAGACAGGGAGTCAGACACAGCCGAATGCAGGTGAAGGACGGACCTGTCTTTTTAATATATTAGGAAAGTCCTTGTAAACATTTCGCCGGTGCAGAAGGCAGTGTGCCTTAAGGTGACAGGAATCTGGCAAGTGCAGTTTGAGAAAGGAGTATGCAAGATGTACGAGAAAGAGATTGAGCAGCTGCAGGAAATGATTGATGAGAGTAACCGGATTGTGTTTTTCGGAGGAGCCGGTGTATCAACAGAAAGTAATATTCCGGATTTTCGAAGTGCAACAGGAATTTATCATCAGAAATATAAGTATTCACCGGAACAGGTGGTCAGTCATAGCTTTTTTATGAAATATCCAGAAGCATTCTATGAGTTTTATAAAGAGAAGATGATGATTTTGGATGCGAAGCCAAATGCTGCCCATCTGAAACTGGCAGAATTGGAGCAGGCCGGAAAATTGCAGGCTGTTGTGACACAGAATATTGATGGGCTGCATCAGGCGGCAGGAAGCAGAAAAGTGTATGAACTTCATGGAAGCATCCACAGAAATTACTGTATGAAATGTGGGAAGTTCTATGATGCGGAATATGTGAAGAATTCAGAAGGAATTCCGAGATGCAGCTGCGGCGGGATGATTAAGCCGGACGTAGTACTTTATGAAGAGGGACTTGACCAGAAGACAATCCAAGGGGCAGTCGAAGCAATTTCATCAGCCGACATGCTGATCATCGGAGGTACTTCCCTTGTTGTTTATCCGGCAGCTGGTTTTATTGATTATTTTCACGGAAAACACCTTGTTGTGATCAATAAATCAGAGACGGCCAGAACCGTCCGGGCAGAGCTTGCAATGTCGGCTCCGATCGGAGAGGTTCTTGGTGCGATTCATGTAAGTGGCGAATAAAATTTCTTTTCCTGTAAATACTTCTGAAAAGGAGGATGCTGTATGCAGCAATAAGAAGTATGGGAAGAAAAAAGGAAAAGACAATCAATCTTACAGAACTTGAACCGAAAGAAAAGCTGAAGTATGAGATAGCAGAGGAATTAGGCCTTTTAGATCGCGTGATGCAGGATGGGTGGAAGTCATTAACATCAAAAGAGACAGGACGGATTGGCGGAATGGTCACCGGAAGAAGACGAGAGATAAAAAAACAGACAGAGATCACGGATGAAAATGCGAAAGAATAGACGAAAGTAAAATTTTAAATGACACAGATTTTGACAAACAAGGATAAATTTGGTAAAATAGGCAGAATGGGGAGAAATTATTTTGCGTTAGAATTCGCAGAGTTTTTTGGAAAGTGATAACTTTGGTGGCATAAATGACAGAAAAAATTTCAATATTTGATGTGGAGATTTCCTGTATTAAGGCAAAAGAAGCGATGATGCAGGCAATCGAATTCATGAAAGGTGATTCCGTCAATACCATTGAGCTTGTATCGATGGAATCTCTAATGAAAGAACATGAAAATCCGGAGTGGAAAAAAAAGGTTTCAATGCAGGATCTTGTCCTTCCGGGAAGTGTAGAGATTCTTGAGGCAGCGAAAACGGGTGATGCAAGATTGCTGCGGGAGACAGATGATAAATTATTCTTAAGAATGTTTTTGAAATATTTGCAGAAGAATCATCATAAGATCTATCTTCTGGCAGCAAGTCAGGAGGAACTTGTGAAAGCAGAAGAAGCTCTTGCAAGGTATAATCAGGGGATTCGTGTGGTAGGAGATGCCGTAATCCATCCGGAAGACGGAGAACTGACAGATGCAGACCGGATCCATGGAATTGTAAATGCAGTCAACGGCTCAGAGGCAGATTGTATTTTATCAGTCCTTCCATCGCCGGCACAGGAAGATTTTATTGAACAGAACCGGGCATTGATCGATACAAGAGTCTGGATTGGCTGTGGATCGGCTCTGATGCGCAGTTTTGATGACAGAAAAATGACGAGCAGAATAAAGAGAATGTTAGTAAAGAAAGTATTTCGCTATAAAGTAGAGAAACAGAATTAGTTTTTGTGAAGAATGCTAAAAGATAAAAATGTGAATATTTCATAGATTCGACTAAGAAATGCATAAAAAAGATGGATTTCCTCTTTCTTTTTTTGCTGTTTTGCCTTAATATAATATAAGGGTATGTGTACGGATAAATAATGCATACAAAAAAATTGTGGAATATGCACATGCGTGTTACTACTTACAGTTTGCTGTAATCAGCAATACATCGTACAGAGTGGAGGAAAAAAGGATGATTTCAAATCAGATACTTCAAAACACTATTGAAGGATTAAAGGGAATATCAAGGGTTGATTTCTGTGTACTCGACACAGAAGGCAAGGAACTTGCAGCAACATTTGATATGGCAAAAGATTGTGGGGAAGCGGTTCTTTCTTTTGTTGAATCCCCGGCAGACAGCCAGGTGATCCAGGGATGCCAGTTCTTTAAGATCTTTGACGAACAGCGTTTGGAATATGTTTTGCTTGCAGATGGCGAGACAGAAGATGTGTATATGCTCGGTAAGATTGCGGCATTTCAGATCCAGAGTCTGCTTGTAGCTTATAAGGAGCGTTTTGACAAAGATAACTTTATTAAAAATCTTCTTTTAGACAACCTTCTTTTGGTTGATATTTACAATCGCGCAAAAAAATTACATATTGACACAGAAGTAAAACGTGTTATCTTTATTATTGAAACATCGCACGAGAAAGACAGTGCTGCACTTGATAATGTGAGAAATCTTCTGGGAGGAAAGTCAAGAGACTTTATCACAGCTGTTGATGAGAAGAATATTATTGTTGTGAAAGAACTCTCAGATAAGGATGGCAATAAGGAACTTGAGAAGATGGCGAAAGAGATGCTGGATACGCTCCAGGCAGAGGGAGGCGACGAGCAGATCCATATTGCATACGGAACCATCGTAAGTGATATCAAGGAAGTATCCAAGTCATACAAAGAGGCGAAACTTGCACTTGATGTAGGTAAGATTTTCTTTGATGAGAAGGATATCGTTGCTTATACAACACTTGGAATCGGTCGTCTGATTTATCAGCTGCCACTGCCACTCTGTAAGATGTTTATCAAAGAGATTTTCGAAGCAAAATCTCCGGATGACTTTGATGAAGAGACATTGACAACGATCAATAAGTTCTTTGAGAACAGCCTTAATGTATCAGAGACATCCAGACAGCTCTATATCCACAGAAATACACTGGTATACAGACTGGATAAGCTTCAGAAGAGTACCGGTTTGGATCTGCGTGTGTTTGAGGACGCCATTACTTTCAAAATTGCCTTAATGGTAGTAAAGTATATGAAGTATATGGAGACATTAGAGTACTAGAACCGTAAGAGTATAGATAAGTTTTAGGAGGAACATATGATTGAATTAAGGAATGTGACGAAGGAGTATTCCAAAGGTCACGCAGCCTTGAATGGAGTTTCCGTGAAGATTGAGCGCGGAGAATTTGTATTCATCGTTGGTGACAGTGGATCAGGTAAGTCTACATTGATCAAATTGATCATGAAGGAACTGAATCCGACAGAGGGTACAATTATCGTCAACGGCCAGAATTTGAACCGTATGAAACACAGAAACATTGCTAAATACAGAAGAGGACTTGGAGTTGTGTTCCAGGATTTCCGTCTTCTAAAGGATCGTAATATTTATGAGAATATTGCATTCGCTTTGCGCGTAACTGAGACATCGACCCGTGTGATCAAGAAGAAGGTACCGGCAGCTCTGTCACTGGTAGGACTTGCACAGAAATACAAGTCATTCCCAAAGGAACTCTCAGGTGGAGAGCAGCAGCGAGTAGCGATTGCAAGAGCAATTGTAAATGAACCTGCCATTCTGCTGGCGGATGAGCCGACAGGAAACCTCGATCCGACAAACTCATGGGAGATCATGAGTCTGCTGAAAGAGGCGAATGAGCGTGGAACAACAGTACTTGTTGTTACACATAACCAGGAGATCGTAAACGAGATGAACGAGCGCGTCATTACTATGAAGCAGGGCGTAATCGTCAGTGATGAGAAAAAAGGTGGGTATATAAATGAGGATTAGTACATTTGGATACGTTGGAAAACAGGGCGTTAAGAATATCTGGAGAAACAAGATGTTTTCACTCGCATCCATAGCGACGATGTCAGCATGTATTTTCCTGTTTGGATTGTTTTTCTCGATACTTGTTAACTTCCAGTATATTATCAAAAGTGCAGAAGAAGGTGTTGCGATCACCGTCTTCTTTAATGATGACGCAACAGAGGAACAGAAGAAAGAGATTGGCGAACAGCTTGAGTCCCGTGATGATGTTTCAGAAGTGAAGTATGTGTCAGCAGATGATGCATGGGCAGAATTCCAGAAAGAGTATTTTGGAGACAACCCGGAACTTGCAGAAGGTTTTAAGGATGATAACCCGCTGGCAGGTTCGGATAACTATGAAGTCTACATGAAGACGGTAAAAGGTGATAATAAGGATCTGATCGCGAAGAGTAAGTCTCTTTCAGCTACGCAGCAGGATCTGGTTAAATTTGCACAGAGTCTGGACGGAGTCAGACAGGTCAATAAGTCAGATGTTGTAGCGAACACACTTTCCAGTGTGAATATGCTTGTTGCATATGTTTCAATTGCAATTATCGCAATTCTTCTCGGAGTATCAGTCTTCCTGATCAGTAATACGGTAACAACAGGTATTACAGTCAGGAAAGAAGAGATTGCAATCATGAAATATATCGGAGCGAAGGACTTTGTAGTAAGATCACCATTCGTGATCGAAGGTCTGATCATCGGATTATTCGGTGCAGTTATTCCGCTTGCCCTGTTATATTTCCTTTATGACAAGGCTGTAGTATATATTATGGAGAAGTTTAGTATTCTGAAGAATATCATCACATTCCTTCCGGTTGGAAATGTATATATCTATTTGCTGCCGATTGGGCTGGTAATGGGAATTGGAATTGGATTCCTCGGAAGTTACTTCACTGTTCGTAAGCACTTAAGAGTGTAATAGGAGATACCTATGAAAAGACGGATGAGAAAGGTGACAGCACTGGTTCTGTCAGTCGGAATGATGCTGTCAATGACAATTACTTCCGGTGCTGTGACAATTGATGAAGCGCAGAAAAAAGCAGATGAGCTGCAATCACAGAAGAGTGCAGCTCAGGCTGAAAAAGATACACTTGCTGCGAAACTTAATTCCATCATTGAGCAGATGAACAAGACGCAGGAAGAATTAAGTGCCAAGGAAACTGAAATTTCAACAGCTGAGGAAGAGCTTGTACAGGCGAAGGTTGATGAGGATGATCAGTATAACAGCATGAAGAAGAGAATCAAATTCATGTATGAGGGTGGTAATACCCAGTTCCTTGAGATACTGATGTCCAGCAGCAATATTGGTGATCTGCTCAATAAAGCGGAGTATGTATCAAAGCTTTCTTCCTATGACAGAGATATGCTTACAGCTTTTCAGGATACAGTAAAGGCTGTAGAAGAGAAAGAAGCAAAACTGCAGGATGAGTATGAAAAACTCAATACATTGCAGAGCAGTCTGGTGAGTCAGCAGACAGAGGCGCAGACACTGATCAGCAGCAAGGAAGCACAGATTGCTGAGATTCAGGATCAGATTACAGATAATGCAAATCTTCTTGCAGATCTTAAGGCGAAAGCAGAAGAAGCAAAACGTCTTCAGGAAGAGCAGGCAGCGGCGGCTGCTGCAGCTGCTGCGGCGGCAAAGAAGAACAATAGCGGAAGCAGCAGTAGTAACGGAAGCAGTAGTAGTAACGGAAGCAGTAGTTCCAGACCAGCTTCCAGCGGAAACGTGGTGAGCGGAAGTGGATATTTTACACATCCATGTCCGGGAATGACGTATCAGTCCAGTTATTTTGGAGAGGTTCGATCTTTCGATTCAAGACCACATAAAGGAAATGATTATGCCGCACCGACAGGAACACCTACATATGCAGCAGCAGCCGGAACAGTCATTACGGCAGGTTGGAGCAACAGTGCGGGAAACTGGGTTGTTATAAGCCATGGAAACGGATTGGTGACAAAGTATATGCATCACAGCTCAATTTGTGTGAGTGCCGGTCAGAGAGTAGCAAAAGGACAACAGATCGGATATGTTGGTTCTACAGGATATTCAACCGGAGCACATCTACATTTCCAGGTAGAGCTTAACGGAACACCAGTGAATCCGAATAATTATATGTAAGACAAAGGGATTCAAAATCTTCCTTTCATGTTTACATGAAAGTGATTCAAAGAATAAAGGGGGACAAAGTGGAAGATTCTGCTTTGTCCTTTTCTTTAAATAACAGCGAAAGGGACAGACAATGGAACAGAAAAAGAAAAAGGGATATGGAGCCGGGATTGTTACCGGAATTCTTGCAACAGTTCTTGTCAGCCTGCTTCTCCTTGGGGGATTCAGGGTCATTACGAACACAGCCGGCAGTTATGCATCCGGTAAAGTGACAGAAAAAGAGGTATCAAAAAAACTGAATAAGCTGAATACTTTGATTGATAAATATTATCTGTATGAAGATGAAATTGATACAGATAAGCTGGCAGAAGGAATTTATTCCGGATATACGAGTGCACTGGGAGATAAGTACACTGTATATTATGATGAAGATGAGACGAAAGCTCTGATGGAATCAACAAGCGGAACATTTTCAGGTGTGGGTGCAACGCTGACAAAAGATGCGGATACGGGCTATGCCACAATTGTAAATGTCTATGAAGACTCTCCGGCAGAGAAAGCAGGACTGAAAGCAGGAGATATTCTGGAGAAAATCGATGACCACGAGGTTGGTGATGAGCAGCTTGACACGGTGGTGTCCTGGATCAAAGGGGAAAAGGGAACAGATGTAAAGATTACAGTTCTCAGAGACGGAGAAGAACTGGAACTGACTGCCACACGAGATACGATCAAAGTGAAGACAGTTTCGTATGAGATGAAGGAGAACCAGATTGGCTATATCAGAGTGTCTGAGTTTGATACAGTAACGTATGACCAGTTTAAAGAAGCGTTGGACGATCTTGAAAAGCAGGGAATGCAGGGTCTTATTGTCGATCTGAGAAACAACCCGGGCGGAAGTCTTGATACAGTTACAAATATGCTGCGTCTGCTTCTTCCGGAAGGTACAATTGTATCGACAAAGGACAAGAATGGAAAGACAGACGAAATCACTTGTGACGGAACTCATGAATTTAAGAAACCAATGGCAGTTCTTGTAAACCAGTACAGTGCTAGCGCATCTGAAATCTTCAGCGGTGCAGTACAGGATTATGGAACAGCGAAGATTGTCGGAGTGACAACGTATGGAAAAGGTGTTGTGCAGCAATTGATGGATCTGGGAGATGGAACCTGTCTGAAAGTGACGATTGCAGAGTATTATACTCCAAATGGAAGAAGCATCAATGGAAAAGGTGTTGAACCGGATGTGAAAGTTGAATACCAGTATGATGAGGAGAATCCAAAAGCAGATAACCAGCTGGATCAGGCATTAAGCACAGTTCAGGGAGAAATTGGTGAAAGTATACAAAACCGATAGGTTGAAAATATCTTGTTTTGATGAAAAGTTAAAATGTGTGACAATTTGAATAAAACCTCTTGAAAATCAAAAAACTCTGTGCTAATATTGAAAACAAGTTTTAGCAGACTAAAGTGCTGAACCAGAAAAAGGCTAAGAACAAGACTCTGATTCACAGAAACTGACAGGAAGTTGGCGTCACCGACTGAGAGCGCCGGACAGCGGAGCGGATTAAGGGAACACTTGGGAGCTGGCTGTCTGAACAGATGAGGTAGGGCAGCACGTGGAGCATACGTTACATGCAAAGAGTGGAATCTGGCTTACACAGGGATAAGATTTGAAATGTGAAGACTGAGATTCAATGCGGGTGGTACCGCGGATATTATGATTGTAATTTCCGTCCCGGGATACTGATGTATCCCGGGGCTTTTTTATTTAGAAAACTTCTTCCCGGGATGCTGGAATCTGAAAGGAGAAGTAAAATGGAATTTGTAACAGGCGTAAAAAAGAAGGAAACATTGGAACTGAGTGAACTTTTCGAAGAGGGAAGAATTGGAACCGAAGTGAAAGTAAATGGTGCGATCCATACGATCCGTGATATGGGAACAATTGCATTCATTATTCTCAGAAAAAGAGAAGGACTTGTTCAGTGTGTATATGAAGAAAATATTTCCAAATTTGACTTGAAAGATGTGAAGGAAGCAGATACAGTAGAGGTAACAGGTGTGCTTGCAGAGTCTGCGAAAGCTCCGAATGGGATTGAGATTCGCCTTGGTGAATTGAAGATCTTAAGTGAGCCGGCAGAGCCAATGCCGCTTCCGATTGCAAAGTGGAAGCTGAACACATCTCTAGAAGCAAAATTAAACTACAGACCGATTTCTCTGAGAAATATCAGAGAGCGTGCGAAGTTCAGAATTCAGGAAGGAATCGTAAGAGGGTTCCGTGATTTCCTTTATAAAGAAGGATTTACAGAGATCCATACTCCGAAAATCGGTGCCAAAAGTGCAGAGGGCGGTGCGAACCTTTTCCGTCTGGAGTATTTCCACAGACCGGCGATCCTTCAGCAGAGCCCACAGTTCTATAAGCAGATGATGGTCGGAGTATTCGACAGAGTCTTTGAGACAGCGCCAGTATTCCGTGCAGAGAAACACAACACAAAGCGTCATCTGAATGAGTACACAAGCCTTGATTTCGAGATGGGATATATTGATGGATTTGAAGATATCATGGCAATGGAAACGGGATTTCTTCAGTATACGATGGAGCTGTTGAAGAAAGAGTATGCAAGAGAACTTCAGATTCTGAATATCGAAGTACCGAAGACAGATAATATTCCGGCAGTAAGATTCGACGAGATCAAACGACTGGTATCCGAGAAGTATGACAGAAAGATCAAGAACCCATTTGACCTGGAACCAGAGGAAGAGACATTGATCAGCCGTTATGCGAAGGAAGAATGGGATGCAGATTTTGTATTCGTTACTCATTATCCATCAAAGAAACGTCCATTCTATGCAATGGATGATCCGGAGGATCCGACTTACACGCTCAGTTTTGACCTGCTTTTCAGAGGAATGGAGATCACAACCGGCGGACAGCGTATTCATGATTATCATGAACTTCTTGCGAAGATGGAGAAGCGAGGTATGACAGATGAAGGCATGGAGCAGTATTTAAGTGCATTCAAGCATGGAATGCCACCACACGGAGGTCTTGGAATAGGTATGGAACGTCTGACAATGAAGATGATGAACGAAGACAATGTAAGAGAAACAACATTATTCCCAAGAGACTTAAGTCGTCTGGAACCATAAGAAGAAAATACAAAAACGGGTCAATCCTCTGGATTGAACGAAAAAACTGTTGGATGTGAAGGTCTGAACTGAGAAAGAGAACTGCCCACAGGATGTTGTGGTCAGAAACTTAAGGAGTAGAAACGAGGGAGGATCTTTATGTTTAAGAAAAAAGAATGTTATCTTTGCGGAGGTAAATTAATTAATGGCCGTTGCAGTTCCTGCGGGCTGGATAACACAAAGCTAGACAAAAAGAATTACAGGCTGAATGAGAGTAGTTTTGACCGCAAGAAAAAAATGACATATTCCCAGAAACGACAGAATGACACTGGAGAGACAAAAAACCGGGAGAAAAAGAAGGATGCGGGACATCTCTGTGAGAGTCATAACGGACGGAAAAGAACGCAGACAGAATATCAGCAAAAAGAAAATCCGCGGATGGAAATCCCACAGACAGGGCAGATGCAGCTGGGTGGGCCGACGGTATTTAATCCGGCAAGGAAGGCTCATACAGGATCTTATGAGGAACAGAAAAAAGCAAGGAAAATCAGTGGAATTCTTGCGGGAATTATCGTGGCAATCGTATCATTTACAAGCATTGCAGGTTCCGTTGGTGATTTCATTTCCTCATTTGGGGATGATTTCCATTCCTCAGATTATGACTGGAATGATGATGGCAGCGAAGTGGAGTCTGAGTATGATCCATATATGAATACAACGAGAGAACTTTCTGAAACAGGAGCAACTTATGACTGTGTATTAGGATATGGGGAGTATGAAATCGGAGCACAGATCCCGGAAGGGACTTATGAAGTGGAGCTTGTCTCAGGAGAAGGCTCCATGCAGCAGGATGATCCTGAGAATTCGATTTATTACTATTCTTATTTTAGTGAAGATGAGTCAGATACGGATGCAGGAGATTATCTGGATGATGTGAGACTGTATACAGGAGGTCATCTGAAGATTGATACAGGATTGGTTGTCCAGTTTCATTCTGAGAATGCACAGACGGAACAGATGCGGCTGGAAGAAAATCCGCTGACGGAACAGGTAACATTGGAAGCCGGAAACACTTATACGGCGGGAACAGATTTCCCGGCAGGATGGTATGATGTGACCGAGGCATCAGGAGTCGACTGGGCGGAGCTTCATTACAAGATTTATCTTGGTGATTTTTATGATAAGGAAAATGAAAATCTCAATTATGAAAATTATGGACTCTGGTTTTATGATACAGATGGATCAGAATCTTATAGAAATGCAGTTTTCCCGGAAGGAACGGAGCTGGAAGTGGATGATGGGGACTTAATCCTGACGCCGTCCGGCTCAGTAAAAAACCAGAATTATGACAGTTTCTATGATATGTACCGCTACAGGTCGCAATAAGCTGAGAAATTTATGATACTAATTTTGGAAATTGTCAGGATTAGCAAAGACAGAGTAGAAAGAAAGGATGATTAAATTGGCAAATAAAATATCCGATGAAACAATCGAGTATGTAGGAATCCTTGCAAAGCTGGAACTTTCAGAGGAAGAGAAAGAAGCAGCGAAAAAAGACATGGAGCAGATGCTGGATTATATAGATACATTAAATGAACTTGATACAACAGGGATTGAACCAATGTCTCATGTATTTCCGGTACAGAATGTGTTCCGTGAAGATGTGGTGACAAATGGCGATAACAAAGAGGCAACACTTGCGAATGCACCACTTCGTAAAGAGGACAGTTTTGAAGTGCCGAAGACAATTGGTTAAGGGAGTGAGAGCAGATGGATTTATTAAAACTTACAGCCCTTGAACTGGGCGAGAAGATCAAAGCAAAAGAAGTAACTGTACGAGAAGCAGTCGATGCAGTGATTGGACAGATCAAAGAAGCGGAGTCAGAGATTCATAGCTTTGTGACGATAGATGAAGAAGGTGCTTATGCACAGGCGGAGGAGATTCAGAAGAAAATAGATGAGGGCGAACTGACAGGTCCACTTGCAGGAGTTCCGGTTGCAGTAAAAGATAATATGTGTATCGAGGGACAGCTTACCACATGTAGTTCAAAGATTCTTTCCAACTTCAAACCGACCTATACGGCAGAGGCAGTTGAGAACCTCAGAAAAGCAGGAGTGGTTATCCTTGGTAAGACAAATATGGATGAATTTGCCATGGGAAGTACAACAGAGACGTCTTATTACGGACCGACACGCAATCCGCACAACACAGCGCATGTTCCGGGAGGTTCTTCCGGTGGTTCCTGTGCGGCAGTGGCAGCATCCGAATGTTATTATGCACTTGGATCTGATACCGGCGGATCCATTCGTCAGCCGAGTTCTTTCTGTGGAGTTGTCGGACTAAAACCAACTTATGGAACCGTTTCCCGATATGGACTTATCGCATATGGATCTTCTTTAGATCAGATTGGACCGGTAGCGAAAGATGTATCGGATTGTGCGGCAATTCTTGAGGCGATTGCATCTCATGATCCGAAAGACAGCACTTCTATGGAGCGTGATGATTGTGATTTCACAGAAGCGCTCGTTGATGATGTGAAAGGACTCCGTATTGGAATCCCAAGAGATTATATGGGAGAAGGTCTGGATCCGGAAGTAAATGATGCTGTGATGAAAGCCGCAAAAGTACTCGAAGAAAAGGGTGCGATTGTTGAAGCATTTGATCTGCGTCTTGTAAAATATGCAATCCCTGCTTATTATACGATCGCAGATGCAGAAGCAAGTTCTAACCTGGAACGTTTTGACGGTGTAAAATATGGTTATCGTACAGAAGATTACGATGGACTTCATAACATGTACAAGAAAACACGTTCAGAAGGATTTGGTCCTGAAGTAAAGAGAAGAATCATGCTTGGATCTTTTGTCTTAAGTTCAGGATATTATGATGCTTACTATCTGAAGGCACTTAGAACAAAAGCTTTAATCAAGAAAGAGTTTGACCGTGCATTCCGTAATTATGACATCATTCTCGGACCGGCAGCACCGACAACTGCTCCGGAGCTTGGAAAGAGCTTAAGTGATCCGATGAAGATGTATTTGGGAGATATTTATACAATCTCAGTCAATCTTGCAGGTCTTCCGGGAATGAGCGTTCCGGTTGGAAAAGACAGCAAAGGACTTCCAATCGGTATGCAACTGATCGGAAATGTATTTGAAGAAAAAACTTTGATCCGTGCAGCATATACCTATGAGTGTGCGACAAAGAAGATGCATGAAACACCGGCAAATGTCGGTCTTATGTCAGAAAAGGAGGTGCGTTAACAATGGCAAAGCAGTATGAGACAGTCATTGGACTGGAAGTGCATATTGAGCTGGCTACAAAGACAAAGATCTTCTGTGGATGCAGCACAGAATTCGGTGGCGCACCGAATACACACACTTGTCCGGTATGTACCGGTATGCCGGGATCGCTTCCGGTGTTGAATAAACAGGTCGTAGAATATGCTATGGCGATTGGTCTTGCAACAAACTGTAAGATTACACAGGTGTGTAAATTTGACCGTAAAAATTATTTCTACCCGGATAACCCGCAGAACTATCAGATTTCCCAGCTGTATCTCCCGATTGCCAGAGATGGATATGTAGAGATCGAGAGTGGTTCGGGAAAGAAGAAAGTAAGAATCCACGAGATGCATATGGAAGAAGATGCAGGTAAGCTGGTTCATGATGAGTGGGATGATACGTCACTTGTCGATTATAACCGAAGCGGTGTGCCACTTGTAGAGATCGTATCTGAACCGGATATGCGTTCCGCGGAGGAAGTTATTGCTTATCTTGAAAAACTGCGTATGATCGTGCAGTATTTAGGAGCATCTGATTGTAAGCTTCAGGAAGGTTCTATGCGTGCAGATGTCAACCTGTCTGTCCGTGAAGTCGGATCCGATCAGTTTGGTACAAGAACAGAGATGAAGAACCTGAACTCATTTAAGGCAATCGCACATGCAATTGAAGGCGAACGTCAGAGACAGATTGAGTTGATCGAAGAAGGAAAACAGGTTGTACAGGAGACAAGACGCTGGGATGACAACAAAGAGCATTCTTATGCAATGCGTTCCAAAGAGGATGCACAGGATTATCGTTATTTCCCGGAACCGGACCTTGTTCCGATCGTGATCAGTGATGAATGGATCGAGAAAATCAAATCTCAGCAGCCGGAACTTCGTACGGAGAAGCTGGAGCGTTACAAGGAACAGTTTGATATTCCGCAGTATGACGCAGAGATCATCACAGGTTCTAAGAAAATGGCCGATCTTTTTGAGGCAACAACAGCAATCTGTGAGAAACCGAAGAAAGTTGCAAACTGGCTGATCGGAGAGACCTTCCGTCTGATGAAAGACAATGGAATGGAGCCGGAAGATTTAACATTCTCTCCGGAGAACCTGGCAAAATTAATTGATCTTGCGGATGCAGGAACCATTAACAGTTCTGTGGCAAAAGATGTATTCAAGCAGATTTTCCGGGAGGATATAGATCCTGAGAAATATGTCGAAGAACACGGGCTTAAGATGGTGAACGATGAAGGTGCACTCCGTGAGACAGCTGCTAAAGTGATCGCAGACAACCCACAGGCAGTCGCAGACTTCAAAGGCGGTAAAGAGAAAGCAATCGGAGCACTGCTTGGACAGACAATGCGCGCCATGAAGGGGAAAGCAAACCCAGGAATGGTGAATCAGGTGTTGCGAGAGTTGTTAAAATAAAATTTGATTTGTCTGTTAGGATTCCTGTAAATGGAACAGATACATTTATTGACTAAGAGCCAGAGCAGTTACCGTGAGTGGTGTCTGTCTGGCTTTTACTAACATACGGAACAAAGTGTATTCGGAACGCTCCTGCCTTACATGTGTCCTCAACAATAAAGAGACAAAAGCACTTGGTTATTCAAACGAGAAGTGATAGTTCAATAGTGACGGAGTCAACCAGACAAATCTAATTTGTTGTATTGACAGTTTGAAAAATGTCTGCTATATTACAAGTAGAACACAGAGAAATAATAAACTATATATGTTCAAAACAACAAGAGATTCGGAAGGATGTGGAAAGAATGAAACGAGATTATTATGAAGTGCTTGGGCTGTCAAAGGGCGCAGAGGATAAAGAAATAAAGAGAGCATATCGTAAGCTGGCGAAGAAGTATCATCCGGACACGAATCCTGGGGATAAAGAAGCGGAGAAGAAATTCAAAGAAGTGACGGAGGCGTACTCTGTACTGAGTGATCCGGAGAAGAAGAAACTGTATGACCAGTTCGGTCACGCTGCATTTGACCAGAGTGGTTCCGCAGGTTCCGGATATGGAAATGCAGGTGCAGGTGGCTTTGGAGGATTCGGCGGAAACGGTGGATTCAGAGGCGGTACTTACCGTAGTTATGGCGGACCGGGAAGCGGATATCAGGAGTATCATTTCGAAGGTGGCGACATGGATGACATGTTTGGTGACATTTTCGGAAATATGTTCCATGGAGGAAGTACTTCAGGACGCAGTAGAAGGACATCAGGATTTACCGGAGGATTTGGAGGTGAAAGCTTTAAATCAAAAGGTTCTGATATCAAGGCAGGTATCACTGTAGGATTTGACGAGGCTGCATTTGGTGGAGATAAGGTTATTACCCTGAGTAATCCGGAGAATCCGGGACAACCGGGACAGTCACTGAAGGTTCATATTCCGGCAGGTATTGATAACGGAAAGTCAATCCGCTTAAGAGGAAAGGGAATGCCGGGAACCGGTGGTGGTGAAGCCGGAGATCTTCTGTTGAAAGTAACAGTTGCTCCGAAACCTGGATATGAGCGGAAAGGTATGGATGTATATACAACCGTATCTGTTCCATATACAACAGCTGTATTCGGAGGAGAGACACTGGTACACACCTTGTACGGAGATGTTATGTGCAAGATCAAAGAGGGAACACAGTCAGGTTCCAAGATCCGTCTGAGAGGCAAGGGAATCGTTTCGATGAAAGATTCATCCGTTCACGGAGATCAGTATGTAACCATTCAGATCGAAGTGCCAAGAAACTTAAGTCCGCAGGCAAGACAGAAATTAAAAGAGTTTGAAGAAATCTGTCAGGGGAGTTCAAGAACAGCATAAATAAATGAAAAGACCAGAGGCTTGTTTTACAAATTGAAACAAGAACCTCTGGTCTTTTCTGCTGTTTAGAATATTGCTGTAGCTGTTTAGAAGTTACTGTGAGCAGTAACGTTTTGCACAGGTACAATTTATAGCCACTGACTCAGAAATTTGAAGCCAGTAACAAACGAATTATAATTGGGATTCTGCTAGTCACGTTCCCAACGACCGGAAGCACCACATGGAAGAACCAATCCTGAATCTGTAACAGGAAGTCCGATCTCCTGAGAATCTACATGTCCGTTCCAAGGTTTTAATTCAGTTGAGATCATGTAGGTAAGTACGGCAGGAGCAAGTCCTGTTGTATAAGAATTCACAAGGAAGAACAGTGCATCCTTGGAAAGGATCTTTGTACAAAGCTTGATGAGTGGATGGATCATATCTTCAATCTTCCAGATCTCGCCTTTTGGTCCACGCCCATATGACGGCGGATCCATAATGATTGCATCATAAGTGTTGCCACGGCGGATCTCGCGCTCAACGAACTTCACACAGTCATCGACAAGCCAGCGGATCGGTGCATCTCCCAGACCGGAAGAAACCGCATTCTCCTTTGCCCATGTTACCATACCCTTAGATGCATCTACATGAGTAACCTGCGCTCCGGCAGCTGCCGCTGCAAGTGTAGCACCTCCGGTATAAGCAAAAAGGTTCAGCACCTTGACCGGATGTCCAGCATTCTTAATCTTCTCAGAGAACCAGTCCCAGTTAGTTGCCTGCTCTGGGAAGAGTCCTGTGTGCTTGAAACTAAATGGTTTTAAATTAAATGTGAGAGAACCGTAATGGATCTGCCACTGCTGTGGGAGACTAAAAAACTCCCATTCACCGCCACCCTTTTTGCTACGGTGATAATGTCCGTTCATCTCTTTCCAACCGCGGTTCTTCTTAGGAGTATCCCAGATGACCTGCGGGTCTGGACGGACAAGAAGATAATTTCCCCAACGCTCAAGCTTTTCGCCACCTGAGCAGTCAAGAATTTCGTAATCTTTCCAATTATCTGCAATCCACATGAATTAGTTAATCCTTTCTACAAAAAATACTTGTAATCATACAGAGACAATCTCAAAAAACGATACATTTTTGAAATTGTTTCGTTTTATATCGTCTATAACATTTCTATTATAATAGAAAGTCCTATGGTAATGCAATGAAAATTTTCAGATTCAGAGATCAGGTATTGTCAACCGGTATTATTCACACTCTGTGTGACCTGCATTCTTATAATACGACTGGTTAAAATGCACTAATAACCCACTAAACAGATAGGAATATAAAAACAAAACGCCGAAAACATATAAAACCTATTGACGTAGTAGGTTAATAAGGTGTATCATACGCCTATCGAATCTGAGATGCGAAAAAGTAACAACGTTACATCAAATGATAGATGGAGTGATGAGTATGATAAAAGTAGAACATGCAAACAAAACATTTTCCGGGAAATACGGTACAGTACATGCGCTGCAGGATGTCAGCATTCATGTAGAGAAAGGTGACATCTACGGAATTATCGGATTTTCCGGAGCAGGTAAATCAACTTTGATCCGGTTGGTAAATGGATTAGAGACACCGGATACGGGAAATGTTATAGTCCAGAGAGAAAATCTTGGGAATCTGAAAAAAACGCAGCTTCGCAAGCTTAGAAGAAAAATCGGAATGGTTTTTCAGCAATTTAATCTTCTTGAATCAAAAACAGTGTATCACAACATTGCATTGCCATTGATTCTTGAAAAGACACCAAAGGAAGAGATTAATAAGAAAGTAAAAGAAGTACTCCGGTTTGTAGAACTGGAAGATAAGAAAGATGTTTATGTAAGCCAGCTTTCGGGAGGACAGAAACAGAGAGTGGGAATCGCAAGGGCACTGACAACAACACCGGACATCCTGCTCTGTGACGAGGCAACAAGTGCACTGGATCCGCAAACTACAGAATCCATTCTGAAACTGCTTAAGAAGATCAACCGGGAGATGGGAGTTACAATCCTTCTGATCACACATCAGATGCAGGTCGTTCAGATGATCTGTAATAAAGTAGCAGTTATGGAGAACGGACAAGTAGTAGAGGCCGGAAGTGTGCTTGATGTATTCGGAAAGCCACAGGCACCTGTTACAAGAAGATTCGTTCAGACTGTAGTAAATGATCAGATTCCGGAAAGCATTCTAAGTCTTGTGAAAGAACAGAAAGAACATTTCCGGGTAGAGAGGCTTAAGTTTATCGGAAGCAGTGTAAAACGACCTGTGATTTCAGATATCTGTCATGTGGATGGAATTGTAGTAAATATTCTGGGAGCGACCGTGCAGGAATTGCAGGAGAATGTAATGTGTGTGTTCATTTTGCAGCTGATCGGAACGGAAGAGAAAATATTAGAAGCTGAGAAACAGATTGATGAGAATGGAGTAATCAGAGAAAGAGTGGAGGCGATTTAATGGAACAAGAGTATTTTGGAGTATCACTGGAAAAGTTACTGACCAGTGGTGGACAGACCTTATATATGGTTGCATGGTCACTGATTATTGGAACAATCATAGGAATTATTTTGGCACTGATTCTTGTGCTTTGCCGTAAGGGAGGACTGATAGAGAATCTGATCCTTTACAATATTGTAAGTATCTATATTAATATAGTAAGAAGTATTCCATTTGTGATCTTACTGGTAGCGATCATGCCGTTGACAAGGGCAATTGTTGGAACGACCATCGGAAGTACAGCATCACTTGTCCCGCTTGTTATTTATATCAGTCCATATCTTGCACGCTTGATGGAAAATAGCTTACTGGAGATTAATCCGGGTATTCTGGAAGCGGCTGAAGCAATGGGGGCATCTACCTGGCAGACGATCCGGTATTTTCTGCTTCCGGAAACACTTGGATCTATCGTACTCGCATTGACAACAGGTACGATCGGGTTGCTTGGAGCATCAGCAATGGCTGGATATGTAGGCGGAGGAGGTGTCGGAGACCTGGCACTGACTTATGGATATCAGAGGATGAATACACCATTGATGATCTTTACTGTAGTTGTACTGGTTGTATTTGTACAGATCCTTCAGCTTGCAGGAAATACAATTTCAAGAAAACTCAGACAACATAGATAATTGATTAAGAAAGAACGAGGAGAATTATATTATGAAAATCAAGAAAATTATTGCAGGATTATTAGTAGCGACAACAGCATTCAGCCTGGCAGCATGCGGAAATTCAGGTTCAGAAGATACGAAGAAAAGTGACGCGGATACATCAGAGAAAAAGGAAATCGTCTATGGAAAATCCCAGGGACCATATACAGAACTTTTCGAAGATGCAATCGTTCCAATCCTTGAGAAAGAAGGATATACTCTGAAAGCTGTTGACCTCTCAGATCTTCAGACAGCAGATGTTGCACTGAATGATGGAGATGTAGATGTCAATGTAGAACAGCATACAGCATACATGGACAGTTTCAATCAGAGTTATAACGCAGATCTGGTTGCAATCAGTCCGATTCCAACTGTTCCGGCAGGAGTTTATTCAGAAAAATACGATTCTGTAGATGAAATCCCGGATGGTGCGAAGGTTGCAGTACCAAATGATGCGTCCAACACAGCACGCTGCTATCTGATGCTTCAGAAAATCGGCTGGATCAAGCTTGACGAGAATGCTGATCCATCCACAGTTACACAGGATGATATTGTAGAGAACCCACATAATATTGAATTTACAGAAATGAACAGCATGACAATTCCGGCAGCAGAATCGGATTTTGATTATATTGCAATCACAGGAAGTGTTGTATATAATGCAGGCATTGATGCTTCTACAGCACTGGCCAATGAAGATATTTCAGATTATCTTGTACTTCAGGTTGTTGTAAAAGAAGAAAAGAAAGATGCAGATTGGGCACAGGCAATCGTGGATGCATACCACTCAGATGAATTCAAACAGTATATGAAAGAAAACAATGATGGATTATGGTGGATCCCGGAGGAGCTTCAATAATTAAGAAAGGCAGTGATGAAAATGGATCAGACAGAAAAATTAATCCTAGAAGCAATCGATCAGCACAGAGATGAGATCATTGAATTTGCCAGAGATATATATGATCATGGAGAACTTGGATATAAAGAATTCAATACAGCAGAAAAATTCATAAAGAAGATGAAAAAATTAGGTCTGCGCACAGAAACCGGACTTGCAATTACAGGAACAAAAGCGTATTTAAATGAAGAAAAGAAAGATACAGCAAGCCTAGCACTTCTTGGAGAGCTTGATGCACTTAGGATTCCGGAGCATGCTCATGCGAATCCAGAGACAGATGCGGCACATTGCTGCGGACATCATGCACAGATGGCTGGAATCTTTGGTGCGGCACTGGCTCTTACAGTTCCGGAGATCGCGGAAAAACTGGATGGACAGGTGGTATTTTTTGCAACACCGGCGGAAGAGTATGGTGAAATTGGATTCAAAAATGAACTGCGTGCACAGGGAAAAATAAAATATGGCGGTGGAAAATGTGAGCTGCTTCGTATCGGCGCATTTGATGATATTGATCTTTGTATTACACATCACATTGCACCGGGGGATGACATCATAGTAGGAAGTGGAACCGGAAATGGATTTGTATCTAAAGTGATCCGTTGTTTAGGTAAGGGAGCCCATGCGGCAGGAACACCGGAACAAGGTGTAAATGCTCTGTCGGCGGCGTCACTTGGTCTGCAGGCACTCGGTCTGAATCGAGAGACATTCCGTGATGAGGATTGTGTCCGTGTCCATCCGATCATTACAAAGGGTGGCAACCTGGTAAATGTAGTGCCTGATGAAGTTGTAGTAGAGACATTGGTAAGAGCTAAAACAATCGAGGCATTTACAGATGCAGCGAAGAAAACAGACCGCTCCTTTCACGCAGGAGCTACTGCAATGGGAGCGAAGGTTGAAATCACAACACTTCCGGGATACCTTCCGACACTTGCGGAAGAAGCACTACCAGAATTAAAAAGAGCAGCAGAACTTTCTGCACCGGAAACAAATGTGATCGAGGCCTCAGGACATACGGGAGGATCAACAGATGTCGGTGATGTCCAGCACTTAATGCCTGTATATACATTTAATACAGGGGGTGTAAAGGGTGGACTCCATCAGGTAGAATTTGAAGTGACGGATGAGGAAGAAGCTTATATTGTCACTGCGAAGATGTTTGCACTTGGAGCCTATGGACTTTTGAAAGAAAAAGCAGCAAGAAGCAGAGAGCTTGTTAAAAATTATAAGCCGCTATTTGAAAATTCAGCAAAGTATGCGGAGTTTATGGATCAGTTTGATTCAAAAGAAGTATTGGAATAATTCTATACATTTCCCTACTTTTATGGTATAATTTAAAAGTTATTTTAATGATTTATCGATTTAATGTGATGAACAGTCGACGTAATAATATCATAAAAGAAAGGAATTAGAGAAGTATGTTATCTACGATAGAATCAGTAAATAGTGCTGTGAACAACTTTATCTGGGGCGTTCCGGCTATGATCTGCATTATTGGAGTCGGGCTTTACTTAAGTATCCGGACCGGCTTCCTTCAGATCAGAAAATTTCCGTATGCGATGAAAGTGACAATCGGAAGGATGCTCCGCAAAAGAGATGCATCTGACGGTGCACTTACTCCGTTCCAGGCAGTTTGTACCGCATTGGCGGCGACGGTCGGAACAGGAAATATCGCCGGGGTTGCAGGAGCAATCGCAATCGGAGGGCCGGGCGCAGTGTTCTGGATGTGGATCTCAGCACTTCTTGGAATGTGTACAAAGTTTTCAGAAGTTACTCTTGCAGTTCATTTCCATGAGACAAATGCGGAAGGAGATCGTGTCGGTGGACCGATGTATTATATCAAAAATGGTCTGAAAAAGCATTGGCACTGGCTGGCGTATCTGTTCGCTGCATTCGGAGTTCTGACTGTATTCGGAACGGGAAATGCGACACAGGTAAATACAATTACAACAGCAATTGATTCTGCACTTTTTAATTATGGAATCATAGAAAAGGATTCTGTTGGAACATTGAATCTGATTATCGGAATTGTACTTGCTATCATGATCGGCATGATCCTTCTTGGAGGAATTAAGAGAATTGGTCAGGTTACAGAAAAGCTTGTTCCATTTATGGCAGCAATTTATGTGATTTTGGCACTTGGCGTTGTTGTTCTGAATTTCCAGAACATTCCGAGCGTATTTGGATCCATTTTCGAAGGTGCATTTTCACCGGCATCTGTGACCGGAGGCGCCGTGGGATCTTTCTTTATGAGTATGAAGAAAGGTGTTTCAAGAGGAATCTTCTCTAATGAGGCAGGACTTGGTACAGGTTCTATCGCACATGCATGTGCAGATACGAAAAAGCCTGTAAAGCAGGGATTTTTCGGAATCTTCGAAGTATTTGTTGATACCATTGTAATCTGTACATTGACAGCACTCGTTATTCTGTGCAGCGGTGTTCCGGTTGGATATGGAGAGGCGGCAGGAGCAGAGCTGACGATCCTTGGATTTACCTCTACTTACGGAAACTGGGTATCTATCTTTACAGCGGTTGCAATGTGCTGTTTCGCATTTTCTACGATTATTGGATGGGGATTGTACGGAACGAGATGTGTGGAATTCCTTCTTGGTACAAAAGCGAATAAGCCATTCATGGTACTCTATGCACTCGTTGCAATCATCGGTGCTACAATGGAACTTGGACTGATGTGGAATATTGCCGAGACATTCAATGGTCTGATGGCAATCCCGAACTTGATTGCAGTATTCTTATTGTCAGGTGTAGTTGTAAAGCTTGTGAAAGAGTATTTTGCGGGGGAAGGAAAAGAAAGTTAAAAACAGAATAAAGAATTCAAAGCTCTGAGGATTAAAAAAATCATCAGGGCTTTTTTGAGCGCATAAATATACAAATTGACTTATAAAAATACCGTAGAAATTTTCATATATTAGCAAATAAAACAAAAAGCATAAGAAGCGAAAAAGAAATTAAAGTAAAAATAAACAAAAACATAAGCTAAATAAAGAAAGTGAATGTGCAATTTCACGAAAAAGTGAAATTTATTATATTTTTTGTCCTATTTCGTCCAAGATTTTATTCAACGACTATGATATGATTCTTAGACGATCAACTGTAAAAAATATATGTTTGAAATGTGATGAAAAAGTGTATATTCTGTGAACTGTATAAATAAACAATGTGGGTGATATATGTTATGCAACTAACGCAAACAACAGAGGTTATAAGAGCTGTTGAAATATAAAGAATGGAAAGGAGGTTTCTACAGGCAGTAATGTTTGTAAAGTTGAAATACACAGGGAACTGTGAAAACAACATAGGAACAGAAAGGGAAAACTGTTCATTTAAGTAACCAGGAGGTAAAAGAATGAGGAAGAAGTTTAAAAAGCTTGTCGGATTTACAACAGCAGTGGCAATGGCTGTTTCATTAGTTCCGACAAACGTTTTTGCAGAAGAACCGGAAGTGGCAGTAGCGGAAGAATCTGCAAAGAACGATAATCTTTTAAGAGTCTGGTATGATGAACCAGCGACAGATTGGCAGACGCAGTCATTGGCAATCGGAAATGGTTATATGGGAAGTCTTGTATTCGGCGGCATTAATAAAGACAAGATCCATATTAATGAAAAAACTGTTTGGGAAGGTGGACCGACAAGTTATAATGGCTATAGCTATGGTACAACAAACAGAACAGAGACAGATGCAGATCTTCAGAAGATCAAAGATGATTTGAATGCAATCCGCGAGAAATTGGATGATAAATCAGAGTATGTCTTTGGATTTAATGAAGATTCCTATGAGGCAAGCGGAACCAATACAAAAGGTGAGGCAATGGATTGGTTGAATAAGCTCATGGGAGATTTGGTAGGATACAGCGCACCGAAGGATTATGCAAACCTGTATATCTCCAATAATCAGGACTCTTCAAAAGTGTCCAATTATGTCAGAGATCTGGATATGCGTACAGCCTTGGCAACTGTAAACTATGATTATGAAGGTGTTCATTATACAAGAGAATACTTTGACAGTTACCCGGATAATGTAATGGCAGTACGTCTGAGCGCAGACCAGAAAGGAAAGATCAGCTTTGATACAAATCTTCAGAGTCTGATCGGAGGAAGAGCTCATAAGAGTACAGTTGACGGTGATACAATCACAATGCGTGATGCATTAGGCGGAAACGGATTGAACATTGAAGCACAGTTGAAAGTTATCAACGAGGGAGGAAACCTTTCTTCAAATGCCAATGGTTCAAATCCATCCATCACAGTATCCGACGCAGATGCAGTCACATTGATCTTTGCATGTGGTACAGACTACAAGATGGAGCTTCCAAATTTCCGTGGAGAAGATCCACATGATGCAGTTACAACAAGAATCAATGCAGCAGCGAAAAAAGGATATGAAGCACTGAAAAAAGACCATGTAGCAGATCATGATGCATTGTTCTCCCGTATGGAATTAGGATTTAACGAAGAAGTTCCTACAATTCCTACAGATGAACTGATCAAAAAGTACCGTAACATGGTAGACAACAATGGTGGTGAAATTCCTACAGAATCCGAGCAGAGAGCTCTGGAAGTAATCTGTTACCAGTTTGGACGTTATCTGACAATCGCCGGATCAAGAGAAGGAGCTCTTCCGACAAACCTTCAGGGTGTCTGGGGAGAAGGATACTTCCAGTGGGGTGGAGATTACCACTTCAATATCAATGTTCAGATGAACTACTGGCCGACACTGGCAAGTAACCTTGCAGAATGTCAGATAGCATACAATGATTACCTGAATGTTCTGAAAGAGGCCGGACGTTATGCGGCAGCAGCAGCTTTCGGTATTAAGAGTGATGAGGGAGAAGAAAACGGATGGCTCGTAGGATGTTTTAGTACACCATATATGTTCTCAGCACTTGGACAGAAAAACAACGCAGCCGGATGGAACCCAATCGGTTCTGCTTGGGCACTTCTGAATGCGTATGAGTATTATCTGTACACAGAAGATACAGATTACCTGAAAAATGAATTATATCCATCTCTGAAAGAGGTTGCAAACTTCTGGAATGAGGCTCTTTACTGGAGTGACTATCAGAAACGTTATGTATCTGCTCCTTCCTATTCACCGGAGAACGGACCAATCGTAAACGGTGCATCATATGACCAGCAGTTTATCTGGCAGCACTTTGAGAATACGATCCAGGCAGCAGAGATATTAGGCGTTGATGCAGATCTGGTTGCAGAGTGGAAAGAAAAACAGTCTAAACTTGATCCTGTATTAGTTGGTGACGACGGACAGGTAAAAGAGTGGTATGAAGAAACACATTTCGGAAAAGCACAGGCAGGAGACCTTGGTGAGATTGATATCCCACAGTGGAGACAGAGCCTTGGCGCACAGAGTGGAGGAGTACAGCCACCGCACCGTCATCTGTCACATCTGATGGCATTATATCCATGTAATATGATCAGCAAAGACAATCCGGAATTCATGGATGCAGCAATCGTATCCCTGAACGAAAGAGGCCTGGATGCAACAGGTTGGTCAAAAGCACACAAACTGAACCTTTGGGCACGTACAGGACACTCTAATGAGGCATTCCAGATCGTACAGTCCGCAGTTGGTGGCGGAAATTCAGGATTCCTGACAAATCTTCTCTCATCACACGGTGGAGGAGCAAACTACAAAGGATACCCGATCTTCCAGATCGATGGTAACTTTGGTTATACAGCAGGTGTAAATGAGATGCTTCTTCAGAGCCAGCTTGGTTATGTACAGTTCCTGCCGGCAATCCCAGAGCAGTGGAACACAGGACATGTAGAAGGTATCGTTGCAAGAGGCAACTTTGAGATCGACATGAACTGGTCAGAAGGTAAAGCGGATCGTTTCGAGATTACATCAAGAAATGGAAATACATTTACAGGCGAATATGAGAATATCGCAGCTTACGAAGTGAAGAAATCTGACGGAACAAAGGTAGAGACAACAGTTCACTCAGACAACAAGATTTCCTTCCCGACAGAGGTGGGAGAAACTTACACAATCGACTTCCATTCAACACCTGAGAAACTTCAGGGCGTGATCGATCAGGCGAAAGAGCTTGCAGCAAAGATGGACGATGAACTTCTTGCTGATCAGAAAGCACATCTTGAGGAATTGATCGAGGCAGCAGAGAAGGTTGTAGAAGAAGAGAAATCTGATGAATATTACAATCATTCACAGATCCTTCTCAAAGCAATCAAGGTTGGAGAAGCTGCAATTACATTAAAAGATTCCTACTATGCAGCAGAAGAAGTATATGAAGGAAGAGACGTAAACGAAGATTGGGCAAGCTATATTAATACAGCAGCAAATTTGGGCAACCAGTTAGATGCAGCAATAGAACTTCTGCAAGACAAAGAATGCACAGTTACTGAGCTGAATCTGATGAAGAAGAGTGTTGATGAGGCGAAAGATGCACTTCTTGGAATTTGGGATAAATTGACAGTAACAATTAAACCAACGGATAAGGAAATGCTCGGAGCAGAAGATAAAGTTGCGATTTCCAGCGAGTTTGATGATCTTCAGATCAGATATACGATCGATGGAAATGAGCCAACATGGTTCTCAGAGGAATATACAGAACCATTTGCAATGACAAGATCCAAAGAAACAGTAAAAGCAGCATTGTTCCTTGGAAGACGTCAGATGAGTGAAGTGGCTTCAGCGGAATATATCAGCAAGGAAGCACTGAATGTAGAAGACAGCATTGAAAAAACTTATAAATCTGTTACAGACAACGGAACATCAGGTGACAGTGAAGGTTTAGCAGGTGCGCTTGATGGAAAACATAATGGTACAGCTTGGCAGTTGCAGAACATTCCGGCAGAGCTTGAACTTCAGTTTGCAGAGCCTGTAGAAGTAAATGCGGCAGAAGTAGCATTAGACAATTACATTCCAGATTATATGGATATCAAAGATATGGATATCGAATACTGGGATGGAAACAAATGGGTTGCCGCAGTCGAAGGAGCATCTATCGATGGACAGTCCAGAGTATTCTTATTCGATAGTTTTAAGTCTGATAAGGTTAAACTTAGAATTAATAAAGCATGGCTCTATGATTATTATCATAACTATGGTTGGTATACAAGCATTGATGCATTCCGTCTGTTCAATCTGAATGATGTAATAACAACAGACAAGAGTTCATTAGATATGGTAATCTCCGTAGCGCAGAAAAATATAGATGCCGGAGAAGTAGATACAGCTATCGAGAGCGTAAGAGAAAGCTTTACAGCAGTATTTAATTATGCGAAAGATGTAAGTGCTAATGTTCGGTCAAGCCAGGCAGTAATCGACAATACAACAATCGCATTGATCGAAGAAATCCAGAAGCTTGGATTCAAGGCTGGAGATAAGACAGATCTGCAGAATCACTATACATTATACAGTGCATTAGATCTTGATCAGTATATTGATGGAGCAGAGAAAGATGCATTTGTAGAGGCACTTGAGAATGCAGGAAAAGTGCTTGTAGATGGAGATGCATTAGAAGAGGATGTTGTAGTAGCAGACCAGAAACTTCTTGATGCAGCAGAAGCACTTGTTAAGAAGGGAGATAAGACATCTCTTCAGAAACTGGTAGACTCCACAGCTGATTACAAGAAAGAGAACTATCTCAGCGCAGGATGGAATACATTCGAAGTAGCACTTGAAGCAGCAAAGAAAGTACTTGCAGATGAGTCCGCAACACAGGAAGATGTAGACAAGGCAAAAGCAGTTCTTACAACAGCAATGACAGGACTTCGCTACAAAGCAGATAAGTCTGTACTGGAGGAAATCATTGGAAAAGCAAAAGCAATGGATCTGACAGGATACAGCGCAGAAAATGTTGCACTGTTCAATGCAGCTCTTGCTAAAGCAGAAGCAGTTATAGCAAACGAAGAACTTTCAGTTTACGAACAGCCAATCGTTGACGCAGCAGTTCTTGATCTGCAGAACGCAATGAAAGCTTTGAATGATGAGAAAGATAATGCATCAAAACCATCCGACCCATCAAAACCGTCGAACCCATCAAAACCGTCGAACCCATCAAAACCGGGAAGTGGAAATGGAAACGGTGCTACAGGATCTGACAAGAATAATGGATCAGGTTCTGATGGAAAACATCAGGCAACAACAGCAGGTAAGCAGAATGGCGGAAACACAGTGAGCGGAACAAACGGAAAAGCAACTAAGACAGGTGATGTTACACCGATCATTCCGGCGGCAGCAGGTGTTATTCTTTCAATGGCAGCAATTGTTGTTGTACTGAAAAAAAGAAAAAGATAATAAAAAAGAATCAAGAAGTGGAACAGAAATCAAGAATGGTGAAATTCAGAAAACAGTAACACGGAAGGATTCATGAGAGACAGAGAGGACTTTTTAGACGAAGTCCTCTCTTTTTTTGAGTGATTAAAACATCTTATATCCCCCTACCTGGCTTGTGGATTTATTCTATTTCTTATACAATAAATTGCATTGAAAAAAATAGACAGCGTGAGGAGAAAACGATGAAACGAAGAAAATTATCACGAGTGCTTGCGGCAACATTAGCAGTATGCATGTTAGCAGGTGGTGTACTTACAGGCTGTGGAAGCAAATCAGACAATGCAAATAAAGAGACTACACAAAGCGGGTCTACATTAATCTATGGAAGTAATGATTACACAAGAATCAATCCGGCTATTGATGAGCATGGAGAGATTAATCTGCTTCTGTTTGATGGTCTGACAGCACATGATGAGAATAATGAGGTGGTACCGGGACTGGCAGAATCATGGGAGCTGGATGACGCGACAAATACTTATACATTCCATCTTAGGGATGATGTAAATTGGCATGATGGAGAGAAATTTACAGCAGATGATGTTGAGTTTACGATCAAAGCAATCATGGATCCGGACAATGAATCAGAGATTGCTTCTAATTATGAGGATGTTACAGCAATCAATGTGATCGATGATAAGACGATTTCTTTTACACTTCGGGATAAGAATGTGGCATTTCTCGACTATATGACAATTGGTATCCTTCCGAAACACTTACTGGAAAGCAAGGATATGCAGACAGATGAATATTTCCATAATCCAATCGGAACGGGGCCGTATAAGATTCAGGAGTGGGATGAAGGACAGAGTATTACACTTGTAAAGAATGAGGATTATTATAAAGGAGCTCCGAAGATTGATACAATTGTGTTTAAGATTGTACCGGATGATAATGCAAAGGCACTTCAGTTAAAATCCGGTGAGATCAATCTGGCAAAGGTGACACCGAAGGATGCACAGAATTTCACAGATGATGATACTTTTACAGTATATGATATGAAGACAGCAGATTACAGAGGTATCCTTTATAACTTTAATAATGAGTTCTGGCAGAGAAACAAAGATGCAATTCCAGCAATCAGCTATGCAATCGATCGTCAGAAGATGGTAGACAGTGTTCTTCTTGGAGAAGGAATTGTAGCTTATGGTCCGCTTCAGAGAAATAAATATAATAATGAAGATGTAGAGAAATACTCTTATGATCCGGCAAAAGCAAAAGAAGTGTTAGAAGCGGCTGGCTGGACATTGGGAGATGACGGAATCTATGAGAGAAACGGAGAGAAGCTTTCTTTTACAATCAATGTGATGGAAGGTGATCAGGTGCGCGCAGATCTTGCGGCTATCGCATGTCAGCAGCTGAAAGAAGTTGGAGTTGATGCAAAAGCACAGGTTCAGTCAGAAATCGACTGGGCAAATCAGGAAGCATTTTTGATCGGATGGGGAAGTCCGTTTGATGCTGATGACCATACATATAAAGTGTTTGGTACAGATAAAGGAAGTAATTACAGTGGATATTCCAATGAACAAGTAGACACTTATCTGACACAGGCAAGACAGACAAGTGATGAGAATGAGCGAAAAGGAGCATATGCAAAGTTTCAGGTTGCACTTGCAGAAGATCCGGCATATACATTCTTCTGTTATTGCGATGTAGATTATGTGACGAATAAGAAGATCCAGGGAATTACAAAGGATACAGTTCTTGGCCATCATGGTGTTGGAATTTTCTGGAATGTAGAGGATTGGACAATCGAATGAAAATAGAAGAAATACTGGCAGTGAAGCATTTGTCAGTTGAATTTCAAACTTCAGATGGAAAGAAACAAGTAGTAAAGGGCGTCTCCTTGTCGTTAAGACAAGGGGAGGTCCTTGCTCTTGTTGGAGAGTCAGGATGTGGAAAGACTGTACTGTGCCGATCAATTTTGAAATTACTGCCAAAGAGTGCGTCTGTGACAGGCGAAGCCATTCAATATAACGATCAGAACCTGATCGGATATAATGAAAAAGAGATGCAGCAGATCCGAGGACATGGAATCGCGATGGTCTTTCAGGATCCACAGAGTACGTTAAACCCGACGATGACAGTTGGAAGTCAGATGGAAGAGGCTATTTTGCTGCATGAAAAAGCTTTAAATCAGAAGAAAAGAGAGAAAGATTTCGAGAAAAATAAGAAGAAATCAGCAAAAGAGCGGGCAATCGAACTGATGAAGCTCGTTGGGATCAAAGACGCAGAGCAGCGTTATGATCTATATCCGTATCATTTTTCAGGTGGAATGCGTCAGAGATGTGTGCTTGCAACAGCACTTGCCTCAAATCCAAAGCTTTTAATTGCGGATGAACCGACAACAGCGCTGGATGTGACAATCCAGGCGGAGATTCTGAAACTGTTGAAAAAATTACAAAAAGAATTGAATTTAAGTATTCTGTTTATCACACATGATCTCGGAGTTGTTGCTCAGATCGCAGACCGGGTGGCAGTCATGCAGGATGGAAATATCGTGGAATTGGAAGAAGCAAAACAGCTTTTCACAGCTCCAAAACATTCTTATACAAAGAAATTGCTTCATGATCATCCTTATTATATGTATAGAAATGAATCAGAATTAAAAAGTGAGTCGAAATTGCATGAAAAACTGGTAGAGATCTCGCATTTGTCCTACGCCTATCCTTTGGATAGAAAAAGGATGTTTCAGGCAGTAAAAGATGTGTCCTTTGATATAAGAAGAGATGAGATTTTTGGACTGGTAGGTGAGTCCGGATCCGGGAAGTCAACGGTTGGAAAATGTCTGATGGGAATTCTAAATCCGCAAGCAGAAACATTTTCTTATGATGGGATAAATCTTCTTGATAAAAAAGCAAAAAAGAAAAATGCGAGAAGACTGCAAAAAGAGCGGCAGATGATCTTTCAGGATTCAACATCTTCCTTAAACCAGAAAATGAAGGTAGAGAAGATCCTTGCAGAGCCATTGGAAATACATAAAGTATTTTCTGACAAGAAAGAACAACATGATTTTTTATGTGAAATGATGGAAGAAGTGGAATTGCAGGAAGAACAGCTTCACGTGTGGCCACCGGAGTTGTCAGGCGGACAAAGACAGAGAGTTGCAATCGCAAGAGCATTTGCAATGAAGCCGAAGCTCTTGATCGCAGATGAACCAATTGCTTCGCTGGACGTAACTACACAGGCACAGATGGTGAAGCTGTTTCGGCATTTACAAAGAGAACATGACTGTGCAATCCTTTTTATTGCGCATGATCTTTCAATGGTGCGTCTGTTGTGCGACCGTGTCGGAGTGATGAAGGATGGAAAACTTGTGGAGATAGGAGAAACCGAGCAGGTGTTTGAACATCCGCAGCATTTATATACGAAGAAACTTCTGGAGGCGATTCCGATTCCGGAGATTTCAGGAGAGGAGCAGGGTGATGAAGAAACAATGGCTTAGAAAAATCGGACTGATCTTGCTATCTGTTTTTGTACTCTCACTTCTTGTGTTTGTAATGTCGCGGCTGGCACCCGGGGATCCTCTGGTTTCTTATTATGGAGAACGTGCGGAGAGAATGTCGGTGGAAGAACATGAGCATGCAATGGAACGACTTGGATTAAACGAACCCATCCCTGTTCAGTATGTGAAATGGCTTGGAAATGCTTTTCAGGGGGAGTTTGGAATCTCGTATAAATATAAGCAAGATGTTCTTACGGTGATCGAGGGACGTTTAGTCAATACATTATTGCTTGGCGGAATTGGTTTTATCCTGACATTTGGACTGGCACTTTTGCTTGGAATTTTCTGTGTGTATTATGAAAATCAGCTTCCAGACCGGATTTTGCGTAAGGTGGGAACAATCACAAGCTGTATTCCGGAATTCTGGTTGTCACTTATATTGATTTTGATTTTTAGTGTGAATCTAAAGCTCCTTCCGGGAAGTGGGGCATATGATCTTGGCCAATCGGCAAATACGTTGAGCAGATTGACGCATCTGATTCTTCCGCTGACAGTTGTTGTGCTGAGCCACCTTTGGTATTATGCGTATCTGATCCGTAACCGATTGTTGGAAGAAACTAGAAAAGACTATGTTTTACTGGCAAAGGCAAAAGGAATGTCACGAAAAAGAGTATTGTTCTTTCACTGTGTGAAAAATATTATGCCATCGTTCATCAGTCTGATGGCAATTTCACTTCAGCATGTGATCGAAGGGACGTATATCGTGGAAATGATATTTTCCTATCCGGGAATCGGAACGCTTTCTTTTGAAAGTGCAAAATATCATGACTATAATATGCTGATGGTGCTTTGCGTATTTACCGGTATTTTTGTTATTGCAGGAAATGTGATCGGACAGTCTGTCAGTGAATGGATCGATCCAAGAATGAAAGAGATAAAAATGACAGGAAAGGCAGATAGGGTATAAGGTGGAGAAAATGAAAAAAGCGAAAAAAAATAATGCCGTTATCATTGCCGGAAGTATTCTTGCAGTCATCGTATTTGCCTGTGTTTTCTGTCGTTTCTTTATGACGAAAGACCCTACATACATGGATCTGGAGAACTGCAACATTTCGCCGAATAAAGAGTTCTTTTTTGGAACGGATACGATGGGAAGAGATATTTTTTCAATGATTTTATACGGTGGTAGAATATCGCTGTTTATCGGGTTGATATCTACCGTGTTATCGACTACGATTGCGGTGATCTACGGATCCTTCAGTGGAATCGCACCGGAGTGGCTTGATGAACTGATGATGCGTTTTACAGAAATTTTGTTGAGTATTCCTTCAATTTTGTTAATTATCTTTCTTCAGGCACTGGCAGGAAAGAACTCAGTTGTTGCAATCACCATAGTGATTGGGTTTACCAGTTGGATGAATATTGCAAAAATGGTACGCACTGAGGTACGACAGCTCCGTGAGAGTGAATATCTGATTGCTGCAAAATGTATGGGTGGAAGTTTCTGGCATATTTTACGTGTGCATTTGCTGCCGAATTTTGTTTCATCGATTATGTTTATGGTCGTGATGAACATCAGAAGTGCAATCATAGCAGAGTCAACATTGAGCTTTCTTGGGATTGGTCTTCCGATGGAAATCATTTCCTGGGGGAGCATGCTCTCGCTTTCTGAAAAGGCATTGATGACAAACTCCTGGTGTATTATTCTGATTCCGGGAATTGTGCTTGTGATCACGTTACTGTGTATTACAGAGCTGGGAGAAGCTTTGCGTAAAAATGTGAATCAGAAAGAAGGAAATTTATAGAGAATTTCTATAGAATAGTTTGATAACCTATAGTAAAAATGTTATACTGAAAAACAGAAGCCTGGAGGTTGAAATACCTGAACGAATAGGTAAAGGAGAGCGATAGAATGGTAACAGTAAATGCTATGGGAGACAAATGCCCACTTCCGGTAATCAAGACAAAGAAAGCATTAGATGCTTTGACAGCTCCGGAGACAATAGAAGTTCTCGTTGATAATGAGACAGCAGTGGCTAATGTGACAAAGATGGCACAGAGTACAGGCGCAACAGTAACACAGGAGAAGCTTGGAGAGGATGAATATAAAGTGACAATCCAGGCGCTTGCAGGAGAAGGAACTCAGACAGCACCGGCGGGTGCGGTTTGCGATTGTGTTCCGACAGGGGATACGGTAGTTGTGATTTCTTCTGACAAGATGGGAAGTGGAAATGATGAGCTCGGAAAAGTGCTGATTAAAGGTTGCATCTTTGCAATCACACAACTTGATGAGCTTCCAAAGAAGATGATCTTCTACAACGGTGGCGCTAAGATCACATGTGAAGGATCTGACTCTCTGGAGGATCTGAAGAATCTGGAAAGCCAGGGCGTTGAGATTGTGACTTGCGGAACATGTCTGGATTATTATGGAATGAAAGACAAGCTTGCAGTAGGAACAGTTACAAATATGTATGATATTGTCGAGTCTATGAATCATGCAGGTAAGATTGTGAAACCTTGTTAGAAACATAGGAACAGTTACAGTAATTTGAAAATGTGATGGAAAAGCTGCTGCAACAGCTTTTTTGTATATCGAGGGAATTATTTTGAAAAAGCATTCGAAAGGAAGTGGGCGAAATGAGTAAGGGACTCAAAGAGATTCATCTGACACAGATGACAAAGACAGCTGGTTGAGCGGCCAAAATCGGTCCTGAGACCCTTGCCCAGGTTCTGGGTAAGCTGCCTAAATTTTCCGATGAGCGTCTGCTTGTCGGTGTTGAGACATCAGATGATGCCGCAATTTATAAAATATCGGATGAGACTGCCATGATACAGACACTGGATTTCTTCACACCGGTTGTGGACGATCCGTATCTGTTCGGACAGATTGCAGCGGCGAACTCCTTAAGCGATGTATATGCAATGGGAGGAGAGCCGAAGGTTGCATTGAATATTGTATGTTTTCCAAATTGTCTGGATCCGGAGATCTTAGCGGAGATCTTGCGAGGCGGAGCAGACAAGGTGTTAGAAGCAGGAGCCGTTCTGGTTGGAGGTCATTCGGTGCAGGATGATGAACCGAAATACGGACTCTCGGTAACAGGCTTCGTTCACCCGGATAAGATTTATAAGAATTATGGGTGTCAGCCGGGAGATGTGCTGGTTCTGACCAAACAGCTTGGAAGTGGTATTGTGAATACAACAGTGAAAGCACAGATGGCTTCCGAAGCAGCCGCAGATGAAGCTGCGAAAGTAATGGCTTCATTGAATCAGAGAGCGAAAAGAGCAATTGAGAAACACACGATCCACGCATGTACAGATGTGACGGGATTTGGATTGCTGGGACATTGTACAGAGATGGCTGAGGCAAGTGACATGACTCTGGAATTATATCCGGAGCAGATTGAATATATGACAGAAGCGATTGCATATGCAAGGATGGGACTCGTTCCGGCAGGAGCATATAAGAACCGGGAGTTTGCAGCGGAAGGACTGGATGTAGGAGACGTAGAAGAGGTCTATTTAGATCTGATCAGCGATCCGCAGACTTCAGGAGGACTTCTTGTCAGTGTCCCAAGAGAAGAATTAGATTGTCTGTTAGCAGACTTTGAGGCAGTGGGAATGGAGACGAAAGTTTCTGTTGTAGGCTGTGTTAAAGAGCGGCAGGAAAAACTCATCCAACTAAAAAAAGGAAAAATGGAAATGCTGTAAGAGATTTCTTGTTACTGTTCACAGTGCTCTGTGAGCAGTAACGGTTTCTTGCGGCATTTCGCTGTAGAAAGAGAAAATAAGGAGCAGCAGTAGTTGGAACAGTTAGATCAGAATAAGAAAAGAGAAAATTTACAGAAAGAAAAGAATCAGATCTTTCGCCTGCTTCCGCGAGTAGATGACTTGATGAAGAAAGAAAATGTTCAGAGACTGGCAGAGAAAGAAGGATATGAACGTGTTCTCGGAGCAGTCAGAGATTCTGTGGAGAATCTGAGAAATGAAATCTCACAAGGAATCAAAAAGGGAATCAGTGAGCATGAAGCGAAAGAAATGATTCAGAAATTTCTGTATGAGATAGAATCAAGTTCAAAGAAATCAGAAGTGAACCATCTTCTGGAACAAGAACAGAAAAAGGAGATCCAACCAGTTTATAACGGAACAGGAGTAATCCTTCATACCGGGCTTGGACGTGCAACGCTTAGTCATGAGATTGCGGAAAAACTGAAAGCAGTTGCAGAGAATTATTCCAGTCTGGAATATGATTTACAGACTGGAAAACGTGGAAACAGGACCGGATATGCAGAAGAATTGCTTTGTCAGATCACGGGAGCAGAAGCGGCAATTGTTGTGAATAACAATGCCGGAGCTGTACTTCTTGCCTTGAGTGCATTGACAAAAGGCGGAGAAGTGGTCGTCTCTAGAGGAGAACTTGTTGAAATCGGAGGAAAATTCCGTATTCCGGAAGTTCTTGAATTAAGCGGTGCTATTTTGAAAGAAGTCGGGACAACCAATCGTACAAGGATAGAAGATTATAAAGCAGCAGTCAGTGAAAAGACGAAAGCATTTTTGAAAGTCCACACAAGTAATTACAGAATTGTCGGGTTTACAGAATCGGTAAGTGCAGAAGAATTGTATGAATTAAGTACTGGTCTGATAGAGTGCACGCAGGAATTACCACCTGAAAACTTCGAGAATCATACGGAACGAAGCGGAATTCCGGTGATTGAAGATCTGGGCAGTGGTGTACTTATAAATCTGGAGGAATATGGTTTATCCAAAGAACCAACCGTACAGGAAGAAGTAAAGGCCGGTGCAGATGTTGTTTGTTTTAGTGGTGATAAACTATTTGGTGGAGCACAGGCTGGAGTCCTTGTAGGAAAGAAAAAATATATTGATCAGATGCGTAATCATCCATTGCTTCGGGCTCTTCGAGCAGATAAATTTACAATGACAGCAATAGAAGAAGTGTTGAAATGTTATCTGGATCAGAAAGAAGCGGTTCAAAAGATTCCAACACTGAGAATGCTGACAAGACCTGTGGAGGAAATAAAAGAGAAAGCAAGAGTCTGTGCTGATAGATGGAATCAAGAGGGAGCGTCCGTTCAGATTCGAGTGGAAAAATGTATTTCTAAGGCTGGTGGCGGTGCACTTCCTGAGACGGAGATTCCAAGTTATGGAGTAGCATTGGAACCAACTGAAATCACCGTTGAAGAGTTAGAAAGCAGGATGAGAAATCTTTCAGTTCCGGTAATTGGAAGAATAAAGGAAGGGCATTTCCTTCTGGATATGAGAACTTTCTCGGAAGAAGGAATCGAATATCTGGCGACACAGATCAGATATGTTATGGAAAGAAAGCATAACTAAGAAAGAAAAACAGCATTAAGAAAGGGACTGCATTAGATGGAAAGACATGTGATCATCGGAACTGCCGGACATATCGATCATGGTAAGACGACACTGATCAAGGCATTAACGGGAAGAGATACAGACCGTCTGAAAGAAGAGAAAGCACGTGGAATCACAATTGATCTAGGGTTTACATGGATGGATTTGACAGACGGAGAGCGTGTCGGAATCATTGATGTTCCCGGGCATGAGAAATTTATCTCTAATATGACTGCAGGTGTGGTAGGAATGGACCTTGTTCTTCTTGTAATTGCAGCAGATGAGGGGATTATGCCACAGACAAGAGAACATCTGGCAATTTTACGCCTTCTGGGTGTTGAGAATATCCTTGTTGTTTTGAATAAATGTGACCTTGTGGATGAGGAATGGCTGGAGATGGTAGAACAGCAGATCTGTGAAGAAATGCAACAGTTGCTTACAGTAGGTCAGAGAAATGATCAGGTAGAAGATAAGCTGGAATATAATGTGGACATTGTACGTGTTTCAGCAAAATCAGGAGCCGGAATAGAAGAATTAAGAAATCAAATCCTGAAATGTGTAAAAAAGCAGAAAGAAATGTGGAAAATTCCTGCATTTCCAAGACTTCCTGTGGACAGAGTATTTTCAATTAAAGGAAGCGGAACAGTTGTGACGGGAACACTTCTTGACGGGAAAATTCATTCGGGAGATCGGGTGATGATCTATCCACAACAAACTTCGTGCAGAGTTCGTGGAGTTCAGGTGCATGAGCAGGAGGCAGAAGCTTGTGAAGCAGGTCAGCGAAGCGCACTGAACTTGGTTCAGACGGACCGAAGACAGAGCAGTGATGGGAAGTTTGTGTATCGAGGAAATGTGATCGCACCGGAAGGAAGTATGAAAGTCAGCCGCTATGTGAATGCAAAACTGACACTTCTTCCACAAAGTAAAAGAAGTATTGAACATCAGACTCGATTACATTTTTATAGCGGAACAACAGAAGTTCGGTGCAGAGCAGTTCCGTTGTCCTGTGAGAAAGTTGAGCCGGGGGGATCAGCCTATGTCCAATTAAGGTTAGAAGAACCTGCTGCGTTTTGTCTAGGGGACAGGTTTATTGTCCGATTTTATTCACCACTCGAGACAATCGGTGGAGGAATTATCCTTGAAATGGGAGAAAAAAAAGAGCGAAAATTTCATGACGGGGTTTTACAAAGACTGGAACTGTTGGAAAACAATCTTTGGAACCAAGAAAATAAGTGTTCAAAGGAAATCCCAGATCAAGAAAAGAGCCTGCAGGAACAGATTTCTTTAGAAAAGAGAATTATGGATGAATTGGAAAGCTGGTTGTCTGCTCATCCATATCGAAGAGGAATGCCAAAGACAGTTCTTTTCAATCAGATCAGCAAAGGGAAAAAGGAACAGAATTGGGAAATTCAGAAATGTCTTATACTATTGGAGGAACATGGAAATGTCAGTTGTATAAGGTTGCAACAGGAAAATTCTGGTATAGAGCTGATTTCTCCGGAGGAATATAAAGTAAAAGAGACGGAAGAAGTTTCTAAATTAAGAGAAATCTTTGCCAGTCAATCAGATGAGAATAAAGTTTTCTTTTTGAACAAAGTGGAATTGGAAACATTTTTTGAGTCAGCAAGAAAAACGAAAAAGAAAAGTGGAATACAAAGTCAAGATGAATTGATGGAAATTCTGAATTATATGCAGGAAGAAAACGAAATTACAGAGGTTTGTGAGAGTGTTTATACAACAACAGAGATTACGTTTAAAATTAGAACAGAAGTAAGCCGTATGTTATCTGTATCTAAAGTGATTACACTGAGTCAGGTGAAAGAAGTATTTCAGACAAGCAGAAAAAATGCCAGATTGATTTTTGAATATACAGATCGAATCGGATTTACAGCAAAAGAAGGTGCACAGACAGAACGCTCCGCAGGAAATAAATTGCAAAGAGAACAAATCAGAGGAAAGTAAGGGGAGAGTGAATGAACTTAAAACAACTGGAAGCGTTTGTGAAAGTAGCAGAAACAAAAAGTTTTTCGGAAGCGGCAAAGCAGTTATTCCTTACGCAGCCAACTATCAGTGCACATGTGTCTGCATTAGAAAAAGAACTGAATACCTGTTTCCTTATAAGAAATACAAGAGGAGTTGAGCTGTCAGAGAGTGGAAAAGAGCTTTATGCTTATGCGGTACAAATGCTTGAAATCGAAAAGACAATAAAAGGACGGTTTGGAAAAGAAATAAAACCGGAGGGAAATGTACTTCGTATTGGTGCTTCAACCGTACCGGCGCAATATATTCTTCCAAATGTAATGTCTACATTTCATGCAGAATATCCTGGTGAAAAATTGAAGCTTTTTGAGACAGACAGTAAAGGTGTTATCGATATGATTCTTTCCCATCATATTGATATTGGATTTACAGGAACCGTGATTGAGAAAGGAAACTGTAAATATCTTCCATTTTATGAAGACGAATTAGTTGTGCTTACTCCGGCAAATGAGAAATTTGTTGAAAAGCTTTGTGGTGGACAAATATTGGCGGATTGGATCATGGACGAGCCGGTGATCTTAAGAGAAGAAGGATCCGGAACAAAGAAAGAAGCAGAAAAAATGCTGGCAGAACAAGGGATTGATATGAAGAAACTGAAGCTTGCAGCATTGATGGAGAATCAGGAGACAATCAAAAGATCTGTAAGTAAAGGGATGGGAGTTACGATTTTGTCTAAACTTGCGGCAGAAGAGGAATTGAAAAATGGAACACTTCTGGCTTTTCCACTGGGCAGTCAAGGTGGAAAGAGAATGATCAACCTTGTCTATGATGCAGAATATCCGTTGCTTCCGGCAGCAGAGCGTTTTATAAAGATGATAAAGAGAATGTATTTGAAGAAAGAAAATACAGGGATAGGTGAATGCAAATAACACGCCCTATTTATAGAAAAAGCCTATAAATAGGGCAGATCCATTACGGATTCCTATTAGACGGAAACAGAAAAGAGAAGTATACTATAACTAGTGATTTGTATCTGAAAAGTAAACGATATAAACACATACAGAAAGGAAAAGAAGCCCTATGATCTACATGGATAATGCGGCAACTACATTACAGAAACCGGAAGAAGTAAAACAGGCGATTCTCTATGCTCTCGAGCATATGGGAAATGCAGGGAGAGGCGGAACAGAAGCTGCACTTGATGCTTCGAGAAGTATCTATGCAGTAAGGGAAAAGCTTGCAGATTTTTTCAATGCAGAAAGTCCGACAAGAATTGCATTTACTGCAAATTCTACAGAGAGTCTTAATATTGCATTAAAAGGTTTGTTTCAACCGGGCGATCATGTGATCACAACAGTGCTGGAACATAATTCAGTATTGCGTCCGCTGTATTGGTGTCAGGAACAGGGAGTAGAGCTTACAATTCTAAACTGTGACGAAAAGGGAAATCTGTCATATGAAGAGATGGAGAATGCAGTGCGGGAAAACACAAAAGCAATTGTGTGTACGCATGCTTCGAATCTGACAGGAAATATGATCAATCTGAAACGGGTAGGACAGATTGCATCGAAGAAGCATATTTTGTTTGTTGTGGATGCTTCTCAGACAGCAGGTGTTTATCCAATTGATGTGCAGGAACTTGGGGTTGATGTATTGTGCTTCACAGGACATAAAGGTCTGCTTGGACCGCAGGGAACCGGAGGGCTTTATGTTAGGGAGGGTGTGGAAATTCGTCCGCTTCTGTGTGGAGGAAGTGGCGTGGATACTTATAACATGCATCATCCGTCCCAGATGCCGACGGCACTTGAGGCCGGAACTCTTAATGGGCATGGGATTGCAGGACTTGGCGCAGCAATTGATTATCTGAACCGTACAGGAATTGATGTGATCCGCGAGAAAGAACTCCATCTGATGCGCAGGTTTTATGATGGGATTTCTCAGATCCCGGATGTGAAAGTCTATGGAGATTTTACAGCAGAGGAAAGAGCTCCGATCGTGACTTTCAATCTGGGAGATTATGACTCTTCTGAAGTCAGTGATGAATTAAATGAAGTTTATGGGATTGCGACCAGACCGGGAGCACATTGTGCACCACTGATGCACAAAGCACTCGGTACAGTAGAACAGGGAGCTGTCCGATTCAGTTTTTCTCATTACAATACAGAAGAAGAGGTCGATTTTGCAATTCGTGCAATAAAAGAGTTGTAGAGAAAGAGAGGAAAAGGAAATGAATTTATTTGATTCAAAGAAGAAACTGGGAATCGCCGGTGTCGTAATGGGTCTGGTAGCAGCAACACTTGCTTATTTTGGTAACCCAGCGAACATGGCAATCTGTATTGCGTGTTTTGTACGTGATACAGCAGGAGCACTTGGACTTCATTCCGCAGAGCCGGTACAGTATGCAAGACCGGAGATCATCGGAATCGTCCTCGGTGCATTTCTTATTTCAATTGCGACAAAAGAATATCGTGCAACAGCGGGATCTTCCACAATCGTACGTTTTGTACTCGGAATGATTCTTGTGATCGGAGCACTTGTATTCCTTGGATGTCCGCTTCGTATGGTGATACGTATGTCAGCTGGAGATCTGAATGCATGGGTAGCACTGATCGGATTTGCTCTTGGTGTTGCTACAGGCGTGTTTGCACTGAAGAAAGGTTTCAGCCTTGGGCGTGCACATGTGACAAATAAAGTGAGCGGAAGTGTACTTCCACTTCTTATGATCGGAGTACTTGTACTTGCACTTGGAACAAATCTTTTAAAGAGTAGTACAGCAGGTCCTGGAAGTATGCATGCACCAATCATTATTTCTCTGATCGGTGGACTTCTCTTTGGAGCATTTGCTCAGAAATCAAGAATGTGTTTCGCAGGAAGTATCCGTGATATCATTCTTATGAAGAACTTCGACCTGATCACAATCATTGTAGGATTCTTCGCAGTTATGCTTGTATATAATGTTGCAACAGGACATTTTGTTCTTGCATTCAATACACCTGGAGTGATCGCTCACTCCCAGCACCTGTGGAGCATTCTTGGAATGTATGCAGTAGGATTTGCAGCAGTTCTTGCAGGAGGATGCCCGCTGCGTCAGCTTGTACTTGCAGGTCAGGGATCATCTGATGCAGGAGTAACAGTGATCGGTATGTTTGCAGGTGGAGCACTTGCACATAACCTTGGCCTGGCAGCAAGTGGAACAGCACTGAATGCTGAGACAGGTGAGATCGTAGCCGGAGCTGTTCCGCCAGCAGGTAAGATCGCAGCAATTATTTGTATTATTGTATGTTTTGTAATCGCATTTACAAACAAGAGAAGCGAAGCAAAATAAGGAGAAAATAGTTATGAGAGAAGTAGATGCAAGAGGATTATCCTGTCCTGAACCATTGATGCTGACAGCAGAAGCGATTAAAAGTGACAGTAGTCCGGTAAAGGTTCTTGTGACAGAACCACATCAGAAAACAAATGTGGAGAAATTTGCAAAGGATCACGGAAAGAAAACAACAGTAGAAGAAATCGAAGATGGATTTGCTGTTGTGATCGAGTAAAATGAAATAGTAAAAAGCCCTGCTCCCTTTACTGAATGTGAATTTGGTAAAGGGAGCATTTTAGTAATGAAAAATGTTTTCTATTTGTCTGGTTTCGGTTATAATAAGAGAGTTGAGAAAAAGGAAAGTGTGAGGATAACAGCATGTATATTTCAACAAAATATCTGCATGTATTTCTTGATATCGGAGATGCGCTGCTTTCAAGCGGGGCGGAGATATTTCGTGTAGAAGATACATTGAACCGTATGGGATATGCATGCGGTGCAACACAGATGAATGTGTTCGTGATCACATCAAGTATTGTTATTACAATGGAATTTCCGGAAGAAAATGTACGAACTCAGACAAGGAGAATCCGAAAGACCGGAGGAAATGATTTCGAGAAGCTGGAGAAACTGAACAATCTGAGCAGACAGTTTTGCCAGAATCCTATGTCTCCTGAAGAACTCAGGGAAGTCTTCGATCAGATTGACAAAGTTGTTCCGACACAGACAGGAAAACTCGCAGGGAGTATTCTGGCAGCTTTTAGCTTTGCGCTTTTCTATGGAGGAAATCTCTGGGATGCATTACTGGCCGGATTAGCAGGCATCTTAATCTGGGGAGCACAGAGACATATAAGAAAGTATTGCATGAATGAAGTGACGTTTCAATTTGTGGCATCATTTCTTACGGGATGTTTTATTTGTGTTATGGCGAGGCTTTTTCCGGCTCTGCACGTGGATAAGATTATGATTGGTGATATTATGTTATTGATCCCGGGATTGATGGCAACCAATGCAATTCGTGATATATTGATTGGAGATACGATATCTGGGGTTATGCGTTTTATAGAGGCGATGCTTCTTGCAGCAGTGCTTGCACTTGGATTTATCGGAGCAATATTTCTGATTGGGAGGATTGGTTGATGACGTATATTGTTCAATTATTTACAGGTGCAGCGGGTTCGGTTGCATTTGGCATATTGTTTCATATGAAGAAGAAACACCTTCCATTGGCGGCACTTGGCGGTTTTCTGGGCTGGCTGTTATTTATTATCTGCAGAGGATTCTGGGGAGGTGTGTTCTTCCCGACATTGGCAGCAGCTTTTGGAATCGACTTATATGCGGAGATACTTGCGCGTAGTTGCAGGAGTACTTCGACTTCATTTTTTGTAACATCGGTGATTCCACTGATTCCAGGAAGCACGCTTTATTATTGTATGAGAAGTGTTGTTGAAGGAAATTTACATCAGGCATGGAATTATGGACGAGATACATTTTTATATGCATTGGGGATTGCGGCAGGTATGAGTATTGCCTGGGCAATCTGTGATTTTTTAAGAAAGATAAGAGGAAAACAGGAGATCTCATAAATGAGAAAGAAAGAATTAAAACTTGTGGTGACATTTCACACAACTGCGGATGCGATGGCGATGGAAAAAGCGTGCAAGGCAGAGGAGGTACCGGGCAGACTGATTCCGGTGCCTAGAGTAATCTCAGCCGGTTGTGGACTTGCCTGGGCAGCACCGCTTGAGGCGGTAGAACAGATCAAGCATGTAATGCAGGAAAAGGGGATTGAGAGAGAAGAACTTCATGAGTGCATGGTCTAATCTTTGGATTCAAGGCAAAATGCGCATAATCTGTGTTGAACAGTGGAGCGATAGATATGGAAGTGAAAAGTAATCATGTTTTCGTTACTGTTCACTCCGTTCACAGTAACGTAGCCAAAATTCATTCCAAATTGCCTGCGGCAATGGAATTTTGGCGTGTATGTCTCGGGATTTTGGCATATTCATGCCAAAACACCTCGCGGGATAGTGGTGTGTGAACAGTAACATGTTTTCAAAAAAGAAACGAGAATATGAGAATGAACGTTGATTCTGAGGGCGGTTTGCGCTATACTCTATTCAGTAATAAAAGAAAAAAGGTTACTGTTCATACGAGAGTGTACAGTAACGAAAAAAGTGCTGCTCACAGATCAGTGGGAGCGGTAATGAAAAGACTGCTGATAGTTTGGCAGAGAAGGAGCATAATATGAGAATTACAGATGACATTTTATATGTAGGTGTAAATGATCACAACATTGATTTATTCGAGGGTCAGTATATCGTGCCGAATGGCATGGCTTACAATTCCTATGTGATCAATGATGAGAAAATTGCGGTTATGGATACAGTGGATGCAGCTTTTGGCGATGAGTGGCTGAAGAATATTGCAGATGTATTGAATGGAGCAACACCTGATTACCTGATCATTCAGCACATGGAGCCGGATCATTCAGCAAATATTCAGAAATTTCTGGAAGTATATCCGAATATAAAGGTGGTTGGAAATGCAAAGACATTTACAATGATCGGAAACTTCTTCCGTGACCTGAAACTTGCAGACGAGAACAAGCTGGAAGTGAAGAATAAAGATACACTGACACTTGGAAAACATGAGCTTACATTTGTATTTGCACCGATGGTACATTGGCCGGAGGTAATGGTAACATACGATAGCAAGGATAAGGTTCTTTTCTCTGCGGATGGATTCGGTAAGTTCGGAGCGCTTGATGTAGAGGAAGACTGGGATTGCGAAGCACGCCGTTACTATGTCGGAATTGTCGGAAAATACGGAGTACAGGTTCAGAATCTTTTGAAGGTTGCAGCAACACTGGATATTCAGACAATCTGCCCGCTGCATGGACCGGTTCTTACAGAGAATCTGGAGCACTACATTGGACAGTATAATACATGGTCTTCTTATGGAACAGAATCTGAAGGTGTTATGATCGCGTATACATCTGTTTATGGAAATACAAAGAAGGCAGTTGAACTTCTTGCTGAGAAGCTGAAAGAAAAAGGATGCCCTAAGGTCGTAGTAACAGACCTTGCCCGTGAGGATATGGCAGAGGCTGTAGAAGATGCGTTCCGTTACGGTAAGATCGTTCTTGCTTCAACAACTTATAACGGAGATGTATTCCCGCTCATGAAGACATTTATCGAGCACTTGACAGAGCGTAATTATCAGAATAAGACAATTGGTCTGATTGAGAATGGATCCTGGGCTTCTATGGCTGGTAAAGTGATGACAGGAATGTTTGAGAAGAGCAAGAATATCACATGGCTTGAGACTTCAGTAAAGATTATGTCTTCTATGGATGAGCAGAATAAAGCGGACATCGAGAAGATGGCAGAGGAACTGATGTAAGCAATTGTGATTTACAGGAAAGAAAGATTCTGTTAGGATAGAATCAGATGGCGGAGCGGATGACCAGATATCAGCTGGCGTTTGCTCCGTTTCTTAATAAATATATCAGCTGGGAGTCAATCCCCCAGCTGATATAGCCTCCGGCAGGATTGCAGAGGTGCGCAGTAGAAGTATGTCATGCAATTGCATGACGCGCACCTCGCAGCAAGAATGCCGAGGCATTCTTGAACAATGATGAATTGTCTAAGCATTATGGAGGCAGAAGAGTAACTGGTGTGCTTCCTGGTCTTCAAAACCAGTGTGGGGCGTGGTACGTCCCGGGTGGGTTCGATTCCCACATGTCTCCGCCAAAAGAAAGGAAAAAGAATATGGGTATGAATCAGACGCCGGTGTCCGAACGAGTGCACATCGGCTTTTTTGGTAAGCGCAATGCTGGAAAATCAAGTGTGATGAATGCGGTAACAGGACAGGATCTTGCGGTAGTTTCTGATGTGAAAGGAACAACAACGGATCCGGTTTATAAGACAATGGAACTTCTTCCGTTGGGTCCTGTTGTGATGATGGATACTCCTGGAATTGATGATGAAGGTGAACTGGGTGAACTTCGTGTGAAGAAGAGTTATCAGGTGTTGAATAAGACAGACATTGCTGTTGTTGTGATTGATGGAACGTGTGGCGTCAGTGAAGAAGATCTCAAGATAACAGAGCGGATTCAGAAAAAGAACATACCTTATATAATAGTACTGAATAAATGTGAACGGTTTACACAAGAAGATGAGAGATTGCGGGTACAGGAAAATGCCGCAAGTTATTTGAAAACAGAGAAAGAGAAGATTCTTCTTGTAAGTGCAGCGGATAAAAGCGGAATTTATGAGCTGAAGGAAGAACTTGGAGCATTGAAAGGAAAGGAAGAGGAAGAACGAAAGATTGTTGGAGATCTTCTTGAACCATCCGATTTTGTAGTGCTTGTTGTGCCGATTGACAGTGCGGCACCAAAGGGACGCCTGATTTTGCCACAGCAGCAGACGATTCGTGACATTTTGGATGCAGATGCATCTGCAATCGTTGTAAAAGAAACAGAACTTGCAGGAACATTAGCTTCACTTGGAAGAAAGCCGAAGATGGTTATTACAGATAGTCAGGTGTTTGGTAGAGTGTCAAAAGATACACCAAAGGATATCTTATTAACTTCCTTTTCGATTCTATTTGCAAGATATAAAGGAAATCTGGAAACAATGGTACACGGAGTAAAGGCACTGGATATTCTGGAAGACGGTGATAAAGTGCTGATCAGTGAAGGGTGTACACATCACAGACAGTGTGATGATATTGGTACAGTGAAGATTCCGCGCTGGCTGAAAGAGTATACAGGGAAAGAACTTATAATAGAGACTTCTTCAGGAACAGAATTCCCAGATGACCTTGGTTCATACAAAATGATCATTCATTGTGGAGGGTGTATGCTGAATGAACGCGAAATGAAATACAGGATCAGTTGCGCACAGGATCAGGGGATCCCGATTGCAAACTATGGAATGGTGATCGCATATATTCATGGAATATTGAAAAGGAGTCTGAGTCCATTTCCGGAGATAGAAAAACTCTTATAAAAGTAAAGAATGCGTTGCTAGTCGCACATCGTGTGAACAGTAACAAGAATGCATTATAACGGAAATGACGCCGCTTTGCTGGATCTGCAACTCCAGCAGGCGGCGTCATTTCTATGGTATGTAATTGAGAGGATCCTTTAGTTACCAGACAGAAACATCTGCACACGAAACTGGGGAATTCCTACAAAGAGGCTGTGCGCTGACGGTACTGCTGCGGCAGGGATATTCTTGGGGAAAACATCCGGCGTTAGCGTACTGCATGATAACTGAAGTATCTGACCTGTAAAAACGAATAAAAAAAGACAGTTTCTCCTAGGTAAATAGGAAAACCGCCTTTGGTCTTACAAGTCGAGATAATAATATCATTCGAACAGAGTGATGTCAAGTATTTGAGAAGAAAAATTATGAGAATCTTAATTGGGATCCAGTTTAAACACATCAGTATTGAATAAAAAGGGGGAACTAATGATATAAAACGAGTTTCTTCTATATATAATAGGGAATGAAACGATCAATAATTAAATATATATACATGAGAAAACACAAGAACAAAGAAGGAAAAGATTGTATTCAAAAAAAAACAAAAAAAGTACTTGCAATTTTGCACTCTCTCGGATATACTAAGAGAGCTGTGACATGATAGCAATGAAGCGCGAGGTTGCTGCCCGGCAAATGAATAAGTTGGTGCAGGTTTTCCGTGGAGCGAATGTCAAGTTAGGAAACTGGCGACAAGTCACTGTACGAATCAAAAACTGATTACTATTTGCCCCAATGGGATAACCAGGGTAGGAGTATGAAACAACGTGTGAGTTTCTCACGACACACACGGGAGAGTGTACAGTCACCGCTTGTCGTACTGATGTGAAAA
>ENA-OQKH01000019-OQKH01000019.1-human-gut-metagenome-genome-assembly--contig:-NODE-19-length-149527-cov-7.785587_pt1 | contig 149527 bp, 124 predicted proteins | sample MGYA00242645_ERZ504791 | MGnify/ENA primary metagenome ERZ504791 (study PRJEB26092, sample SAMD00036388) | human gut metagenome | host: Homo sapiens | study: EMG produced TPA metagenomics assembly of... | reverse complement strand
GCTCTCGGCTCCGGTTGTACCCGCGGCCTTGGGCGAGCAGCCGGCCAGGCCCATGGCGGCAAGCGCGCCGACGCCTGCGACGCCGCCCAGGAAGCTGCGGCGGGAGATGCCGCCTTCGTTCGTTACGTTCGTTCCCATGATGATCCTCCTAATGGTGCGATTTGTTTTGCGGCTCCGGATGAGGAGCCGCTTCCCTCGACGTGCACTCTACGGCGTTCGGCGAGGCTTGAAACCACCCCGTCGGGGGTGTTTCGGCTGGCGAAAGGCGAGTTGGCGCGCTCCCCCTGCGAGGGTGATTTGAGGGCGATAAGGCTGATGAACGTGGTGGATGCGGGGTGCCGTGATCGGATGGCGCAGGTTTCGCTTACAATGGGAGCAAGCGATGAGGGGGAGGGAGCCTTGCAAGCGATGGTGGAACGTATGCGCGATTCGAAGCACGGCGAAAGCGCGGCTATAGTGGTGTGCGTGATCGCCTTTGCGATCATGGGCTGTGTCGGCGGCATTCTGAACGCGAGCGTGTATTCTCGCGTGGCCGAATACTACGGCATCGCTCGGGAGATTTCCACGATGACGTCGGGCTTTCTGTTCTTGATCTTGTTTCTGATCGCCACGCGCAAGCCTTCGCTGCTCGATCGGCGCTTATTAACCGTGGTGGCGCTGGGCTGTGCGATCACGGCGGCGTTCGTGCTGGAGTTCGCTCTGCAGATGGCGAACGGTCCGCTGACGGTGGCGGGCTTCCTGTTCTACAACACGGCCTCCGCGTGGGCGTCGATCATGATGGTTTCCGCGTTCTCGTCGTTGCGTTCGTCGAAGGCGGTGCTTGCGGGGGTGGTGTGCGGCATGGCGTTGGGCGAAGTGGTGCGCGTGGCGCATCCTCCGGTCTCGTACGAGCTGGGCATCGTCGAGGCGACATGCTCGTACGCGCTGGTCATCGTAATGCTGTATCGCCGAGGCGGGCGGCAGCTGGACGCGATCGCGCGCGAAGCGTCCCCGGCCAGCCTCGAACTGTCCAATCCGGAATCGTTCTTGCGGCCTGCTCATGCGCTGTTTTTATGCGTAGGATTGTTCAGCGTTGCGACGGGTTACGGACTCACGCTCAACGAAGTGTCCCATGCTCCTATCAGCGTCGATGTTTCGGCGGTCGTGGTGGGGGGGGTGGCCGCATGGATGCTGCTGTCGCGCAGCGAGAGCAAGGAGGACATGTTGTTCTCGTTCGCGATGCTGTTGGTGGTGGCCGGCTTCATCATCGCGCCGTTCACGTTTTTGACGGATCTGCCCTCGGCGAATGCGCTTTTGCGCATCGGCGTGCGCAGCTTCGACATGCTGGTGTGGCTTGTGGGGTTGGGGGGGGGGGGGCGGGGGGCCCGTCCGCCACCCGCCCCGGGCAGGGCCTTGGGGCGGAGGCTGACGCCGATACCCCGCTGCTGGAGCCGGTGCTGAACTACCGTGTGGAGAGTGCAGCCGACCCCCATACCCTGCTGAAGGCACTGCAGACGCTGGAGGACGAGGACCCCCAGCTGCATGTGAACTGGCGGGACGACCTCGGCGAGGTGCATGTACAGCTGATGGGCGAGGTGCAGCTGGAAATTTTGCAGAATATCCTGCAGGAGCGGTTCGGGCTGGATGTGACATTCAGCGAGGGCGGCATTTTGTACAAGGAGACGCTGACGGCGGCTGTCGAGGGCATCGGCCACTATGAGCCGCTGCGCCACTATGCCGAGGTGCATCTGCTGCTGGAGCCTGCGCCCCGGGGCAGCGGCGTCCAACTGGCGGCGGACTGCCCGCCCGACACGCTGGCCGAAAACTGGCAGCGGCTGATTTTGACCCATCTGGCCGAGCGCACCCACCCGGGTGTGCTGATCGGCGCACCGCTGACCGATGTCAGGATCACGCTGGCAGCGGGCCGCGCCCATCAAAAGCACACCGAGGGCGGGGACTTCCGGCAGGCGACCTACCGCGCCGTGCGGCAGGGCCTGCGGATGGCTGCGGCGGGGGACGGCGTGCAGCTGCTGGAGCCGTGGTACGATTTTACGCTGGAGCTGCCCGCCGATGCGCTGGGCCGCGCCATGGCCGATGTGCAGCGGATGTGCGGCAGCTTCCATGCGCCTGAAACACTCCCGAATTCCGAAAACACGGTGCGGCTGACCGGCCGCTTGCCCGTTGCTGCGGCGCGCGGCTATGCGCGGGAGGTCGCAGCCTACACCCACGGGCTGGGCCGGTGGGCTGTGCTGCCCGCTGGGTACGATGCCTGCCACAACACCGATGAGGTGCTGGCCGCCGCAGGGTATGACCCCGATGCCGATACCGACAACCCGGCGGATTCAGTGTTCTGCTCCCACGGGGCCGGGTATCTTGTCAAGTGGGACGAGGTCCCCGCCCGCGCCCATGTTTCCAGCGGGCTGGAGCGGAGGCTGGGTGCTGCCCCCGCCGCCGGGCAGACGCAGGAGGAGGACGAGGCCAACGCGCGCCGCCGCCGGGCCTCCGCCTACTGCGGCACGCTGGAGCAGGATAAGGAACTGCTGGCAATTTTTGAGCGCACCTACGGCAAGATAAAGCGCCGCGGCGGCGTTGACGATGCCAAAAAGGCCGCCCGCGCGGCGCTGCACACCGCCCCGGCGGCGAGCGTGCCGGCTGCGCCTGTGCCCGCCGGGCCGGACTATCTGCTGGTGGACGGCTACAATGTCATCTTTGCGTGGGACGCCCTGCGCAGGCTGGCGGACGGCAGCCTTGATGCCGCGCGGCGCAGGCTGATGGACATTCTGTGCAACTACGCAGGCTATAAGCGCTGTGTGCCGATACTGGTGTTTGACGCCTACAAGGTGCGGGGCGGCGCGCGGGAGGTCGAAAAATACCACAACCTCTATGTCGTCTACACCCGGGAGGCCGAGACCGCCGATATGTACATTGAGCGCGCGACCCATGAGCTGGCCCGTGAGCATCGCACCCGCGTGGTCAGCAGTGACGGCGCAGAGCAGATCATCGTGATGGGTCACGGCGCGCTGCGTGTTTCGGCCCGCGCGTTTGAAGAGGAGGTCAACGCGGTCGAAAAGGAGATCCGCGAATTTTTGGAGCAATAACACAAAAGCCGCTGTGTAGCGAAATGCTTTCCGTATGGTGGACAGTGAAGTCCCCTTCCTGATGTTTTTGGCAATAGAAAAGCGCCGCATCGCTGCGGCGCTTTTGCTTTGCCCGGAAGATGGAGCGAGGGGCTGTTCAGTTATCTGTTGTTCTTTCTCTTGCAGGCAACAACGGCTGTTCCAATGGCTGCACTACCGCTGACCAGCATAAGGACAACCAACAGAGCAGGGTTGCTTGTGTCGCCGGTCTGTGGAATGGTGTACTGAGTTGTGGTCGTTGCAGCAGGCACCGGCGTAGGCTGTGCGGTTTTGTTAGTATCCTTGTACTGCAGAGCAGCAAGGGCATCTTCAATAGCCTTTGCCATTGCGTCTACCTCTGCCTGCTGGGTGATGTTCTTGCCGCGTGCAACTGCTCTGATTGCGCATTCTACGCCGGAGAAGTCTTTGTAGTCATTCTTTTTCAGGGCATTCGCCTTGGCAATGGCTGCATCGACCTTGGTGTAGTCGGCATCCTTGTATTGCAGGGCAGAAAGGGCGTCTTCAATAGCCTTTGCCATTGCGTCTACCTCTGCCTGCTGGGTGATGTTCTTGCCACGGGCAACGGCATTGACGGCGGCTTCCACGCCGGTGAAGTCCTTGTAGTTGTCCTTGTTCAGTGCGTTTGCCTTGGCAATGGCTGCGTCAACCTTTGTATAATCAGCATCCTTGTATTGCAGGGCAGCGATGGCTTTTTCGATATCCTGCGCCATGGCATTCACTGCGCTCTGTTCAGTGATATTCTTGTCACGGACAACGGCATTGACGGCGGCTTCCACAGCGGAGAAGTCCTTGTAGTTGTCCTTGTTCAGTGCATTTGCCTTGGCGATGGCTGCATCGACCTTGGTGTAGTCGGCATCCTTGTATTGCAGGGCAGCAATGGCATCTTCGATAGCTTTCGCCATTGCATCAACTTCGCTCTGTTTAGTGATGTTCTTGCCACGGACAACAGCATTGACGGCAGCTTCTACCGCAGTGAAGTCTTTGTACTCATCCTTGTTCAGAGCGTTTACCTTGCCGATGGCTGCATCGACAGTTGTGTAATCAGCGGGAATGTTATTGGCATCCCACACAAAAGTCGGATGTCCAATCCCGGATACCCACTCTACATCGCTTCCTGCATTTGCCTGAAGTCCTACGAGAACATCGTCAGAGTTAAAGTCGTTGGTAGCGGTTCCGGCTGAGTTGCCGCTTTGTTCATTAGAAACATTTGAACCATATCTGTCATCAGCAGGCCAGAAACAATTCTTTGCATCGGTATTTACGACATACCCCAACCAGCAAGTGTTTTCCAAGCCGTCGTTGCCGATTCCCTTCGTAGCGACAAGACAGTTGACCATGCTCACACCTTGGCCAAAGCCAATAATACCGCCAACGGGAGCCTGAATGGAGTTTACAACGATTTCTCCACCAAACCAACAGTCGCTTATTGTCACCTGTCCCGTATACGAGGCTCCGACAATGCCACCCAGCGAATCCCAGCAATCCATAGGCTCTAACCCGCCTTCTTGTTCTGCATAGTACTCGCCGTCATAGTTACCCGTAATTGCAGCGGTAGAATAACACTGGCTGATACTGTTGTTCCCATTTAAAAATCCTGCAATACCACCTATGAATTTTTCTATATAAGAACCGCCGGTAATGGAACCGGTAGTATAACAGTTTTTAATAGTGGAATCGGTCATCCAGTCCACCAAAATGCCTTTTCCGTAGGTGGAGGTATCATTCATCGGTATCACGATATCCGCATTTTCAATGCCGAGATTTTGCACAGTTGCATTGTAGATAGCACCGAACAAACCATTTCTATACAAGTTATTGTTATTGTCTTTGTTTTCAGATTTTAGGCCCTCATGAGAATACAGGTTATAAACTACATGGCTTTGTCCGTCAAAAATCCCCTGAAATGATCCCCAAGCCGTATTGGCTCCGTTACCGATAGAGATCCATTCATGCCCGCCTAAATCCAAGTCATTATCAAGATAAACAGTTTTGTCCTTAAAATTTGCTGTATTATCATTGACGAGCTTTGCCATGCCTGCCAACTGCTCGGCTGTTTGCAGATGAAATTCCGTTTTATTCTCATCATACCAGCTTGTATCGGCTGTTCCATCCCAAGTGTCCATGGTGTCTGCCGCAAATGCTGTTATGGGAACAAGTGCCATCACAAGGCACAACGCAAGCAGAAGGCTTAGAAGTTTCTTCTTCATTTTCATTCCTCCAAAATAATTCTAGCCGCTATTTGCTTCCTCCGACAGCGGACACACCGGAGAAGGCAGAAGGTTTAACCGGAAAAGATTGATTTGCCGGTCGTGGTTAGGACTTCAATATTAAACCACCATCCTTCCGGCAAACGCAAAAAGCCGAAGCCAAGGCACAATGCGCCCTGTCTCCGGCAACTGGTTCGTTATAAATTGTATGAAATAAGACTTGACACGCTGAAAAAACGGCGCTATGCTCCTGCCGAGCCGAGCCGAGCCGAGCCGAGCCGAGCCGAGCCGAGCCGAGCCGAGCCGAGCCGAGCCGAGCCGAGCCGAGCCATTTTCGCGCCACTGACAGACATTGTCAAGCCCTCCTTTCGCAATTTTAACAAGAAAAGGATATAAGTCCCCTTCCCTTACAAATATATAATAACATTATAGCAAATTTTTCTTATAACCACAAGTGGCTAATAAAAGAGTTCTAAAAGAAATGCCCTAAAACGCAAAAGTAAACCAGAGCACTTTTAAAGCTAAAAAAGCCAAAGTCTCCGGTTTACTTTTGCGCTTTAGGGCGCCAAAGGATTTTCAATTTACAAATTTTTTGCCGCGCACAGCAGAATTTCCTCGGCCTTGTCCAGCCCGAGTTTGCTGGTGCAGAGGGTCAGGTCATAGTTGCGGCTGTCACCGTAGATCTGGCCGGTGTGCTGCTTGCAGTAGCTGCGGCGGGCGCGGTCGGCACTGTCCATGTCGGCCTCCAGCTGTTCAAACGGGGTGTCGGGCATCAGCTTGCGCATGTGCAAAAGACGCCAGTTGCGGTCGGCATGGACGAACACCCGCAGGCAGTGGTCAAACTCCCGCAGGATATAGTCAGCGTTGCGGCCCACGATGACGCAGCTTTCCCGGTCGGCGATCTCGCGGATGGCGCGGACCTGAGCATCCCATAGCTCCTCGCTCAGGGGGCGGTTGTAGAAGTTGAAAAGGCTCTGGGTAAAGCCGAACTCATGGGGGACGCGCTCGTCCCAGCGGCGCACCTGCTCCGGCGTCAGGTGGGCGCTGGCCTTGGCGGTCTTTAAGATGATGTCGCGGTCATAGTAGGCAATGTCCAGCTCCCGGGCCAGACGGCGGCCCAGCTCGCCGCCGCCTGCGCCGAACTCGCGGCCGATGGTGATGATACGCTTCATGGCAGGATCCTCCTTCAGGTAAGCAGGAAGTGTAGGGCGCTGCCGTACCGCAGAGCGGCTCGATAACGCCATAATACCCTTATTGTATCAAATCCGGCGGGAAAGTCAACTGGCGCTGTTCAGCCGGTAGCCAACCTTGTAGACGGTCTGGATGTCGTTTTCCAGCCCAAGCTTGCGGCGCAGCCGGTTGATGTGGACATCAACGGTGCGGCTCTCGCCGATAAAGGCGTAGCCCCATGCAGCCTCAAGAAGCTGGCTGCGGCTCAGGGCCTTGTCACAGTGGGTCACAAGGACGGCCAGCAGGGCAAATTCCCGCGGCGTCAGGCAAAGCTCGCAGCCGGCGCGGCGCACACGGTGGGCGCGCAGGTCAACGGTCAGGTCTTTGTAGGCAATGTACGGATCATACGGGGTCATGATAGGGGCCCTCCTTTCAGATAGGGTAGGGGTGCTGTCATCTATAATAACGATAAATGTTTCCGAGTTGTTACAAAAATCGGAAAAATCCGTAATTTTTTTAAAAAATGGGAAGAACGGGCGTTTTCCACATTTCAACAAAACCTATATATCGTGGGTTTTGGACAGTTTACACCGGGTTTTCCACAGTTTCAACATGGTTTTCCACATTTCAACTGTGGAATGATGTGGAAAACCTGTGCAAAATGCAGAGACTGCGCCGAACGGCCCAGCGCGGCGGCATTTTTTGCGATTCGTTCAAAGTTGTGTCACATGCTGTTCATTTTTAGAGCGCATGCTATACTTGTACAAAGGGCAGCATCGCCAAAGATGCGGTGGCTGCCCGGACAAAAGAGGAGGCCAATGGCATGAAAGAAACGACACAGCCGCCGAAGGACCCGAAAAAGAAACTATGGGTCGGCTATGCGGTCATTCTGGCAATCGTGATTTTGAGCAACATCTTCCTGTATCCGGCGCTGATGCAGGCCGGTGTCAAGAGCGTGAACTACAGCACCTTCCTGCAGATGCTGGAGAGCAAGGAGCTGGCCACCGTCCAGATCGAGGACCAGCAGATCTATTTTGTGGACAAGAACGAAAACTCCTTCAAGACGAACGCCATCGCGCAGGACAACAACCTCGTGGCGCGTCTGGAGGATGCGGGCGTGGAGTTCGGCACCGTCTACCAAAGCCCGACAATCTGGGACTCGCTGCTGAACCTTATCATCTCCTTCCTGCCGATGATCCTGCTGTTCTGGTTCATCAACCGCTGGGCCTCCAAAAAGATGGAGCAGATGGGCGGTGCCGGCGGCAATGCAATGCTGTTCGGCGGCAAGTCCGGTGCCAAGCAGTATGTTGTCGATGATGAAACCGGCATCAAGTTCAATGATGTCGCCGGTGAGGACGAGGCCAAGGAGAGTTTGCAGGAGATCGTAGACTTCCTGCACAACCCCAAGAAATACGAGGACATCGGCGCCAAGATGCCCAAGGGCGTGCTGCTTGTCGGCCCTCCGGGTACCGGCAAGACGCTGCTGGCCCGCGCGGTCGCCGGCGAGGCCGGTGTGCCGTTCTTCTCGATCGCCGGCAGTGAGTTTGTCGAGATGTTTGTCGGCATGGGCGCAAGCAAGGTGCGCGACCTGTTTAAGCAGGCGGGTGAAAAAGCGCCCTGCATCGTTTTTATTGATGAGATCGACACGATCGGCAAAAAGCGTGACGGCGGGGCGAACCTTGGCGGCAACGATGAGCGCGAGCAGACCCTGAACCAGCTGCTGACCGAGATGGACGGCTTTGATGCTGCCAAGGGCGTTGTCATTCTGGCCGCCACGAACCGGCCGGAGTCGCTTGACCCGGCGCTGACCCGTCCCGGCCGCTTTGACCGGCGCGTGCCGGTCGAGCTGCCCGACCTCAAGGGACGCGAGAGCATCCTGCGCCTGCACGCCAAAAAGGTGCGCCTTGGCCCCGACTGTGATTTTTCCGTTGTCGCCCGGATGACGCCCGGTGCCTCCGGTGCCGAGCTGGCCAACATTGTGAACGAGGCCGCCCTCTGCGCGGTGCGCCACCGCCGCAAGGCCGTGACCCAGTTTGACCTGCAGGAGGCTGTGGACACGATTCTGGCCGGTGCGCAGAAGAAGAATAAGATCCTGAACAATAAAGAAAAGTGCATCGTCTCCTACCATGAGGTCGGCCATGCGCTGGTGGCGGCGCTGCAGACGAACAGCGCCCCCGTGCAGAAGATCACGATCGTGCCGCGTACCTCCGGTGCGCTGGGCTTTACGATGCAGGTCGAGGACGGCGACCACACCCTGATGACCAAGGAGGAGATCCTGAACAAGATCGCCACCCTGACCGGCGGCCGCGCCGCTGAGGAGCTGATCTTCCACTCCATCACCACCGGTGCCAGCAACGATATTGAGCAGGCCACCAAGCTGGCCCGCGCGCTGGTCACCCGCTACGGCATGACCGAGGATTTTGACATGGTCGCGCTCGAGACGGTGAACAACGCCTATCTGGGCGGTGATGCCAGCCTTGCCTGCAGTGAGCAGACCGCAGCGAAGGTGGATGCCAAGGTCGTGGAGATCGTGCAGGCCGAGCATAGAAAGGCCTATAAGCTGCTGGCTGACAACAAGCGCAAGCTGGACGAGATCGCCCAGTACCTGTACGAAAAGGAGACCATCAGCGGCGAGGAGTTTATGCGTATTTTGAACGCGCAGCCGCAATTACCGGCGGAGACTTCGGCAGATTCCACAAACGCGGTGCAGTAATTTTGTATAGTTGTCGTTCGATTGCCCCTTGACGCCGCCGTCACAGCCTTGTATGATAAGTACACAAACCAACCCGGCGAGAGGGGGAAAACGAGAGTGACCTTTGAAGAATTGCAGGATCTGCTGGCAGAGCAGTTCAGCTGTGACACCGGCGATCTGACCAGAAGCACGGCGCTGGAGGATCTGGACGCCGACCATGAGGATATGATCGAGCTGGCCTGGGCGCTGGGCGAGGCAATCGGCGTGGAGATCGATGAAAGCGAGCTGAGCGAGGATCTCACCATCGGTGAGCTGTGGCGCTTTGTGCGCGATAAGGAAGAAAACGCCGAGGAGTAACAACAAACGGAAGGCCTGCCCTTTGCGGCAGGCCTTTTTGGTATCTGAACGACCAAGCCGCCCGGGGCGGCGCAGGCATTTTATGAGAAGGAGCGGCTATGCTTTCTAAGAAAAAAATCAACGGCTGGGCGGCGGTGGCGCTGGTGTTTCTGGTGTGCGCGGTTGTCTATGGGCTGCTGAGCAGCTACCCGCGGGAGCTGGCCGTCTACAGCGATGAGCTGCGCTATCTGGATGTGGCGCGCAGCCTGCTGCAGGGGCGCGGGCTGCGGGTGCGCAATATGCCCAGCGATTACCAGAAGATCCTCTATCCGCTGTGCATCCTGCCGGCGCTGCTGCTGCGGACCACAGCCGCGCAGATCACGGCCATCGGCTGGCTGAACGCTGTGTATATGGCAAGCGCGGTCTTTCCGGCCTATGCGCTGGCGCGTGCGATGCGGCTGAACCCGCGCCGCACGGCGTTTCTGGTGGGGGTCACGGCGGTGCTGCCCACCATGTCGGCAGCGGCTACCTTTATGAGCGAAACTGTGTTTCTGCCGCTTTCCCTGTGGCAGGTGTACTTTTTCCTGCGGGCAATGCTGGCTGCGCCGCGGGCCCGGGTGGGCTGGTGCGCGGCGGCGGGGGCGTTCTGCTACCTGCTGTATCTGAATAAGGAGGTCGCGCTCTATTACCTGATTGCATGGGTGCTGGTGCGCGGCTGGGTATGGTGGCACGATAAGGCAGGCTGGCGTGCCGAGCTTGCCTGCAATGCGGCGCTGCTGGGCAGCTTTCTGGCCTGCTTTGTGCTGGCCAAGGTCACGCTGTTCCGGGGGCTGGGCAACTCCTACAACCAGACCGGCTGGCTGACCGGGGAGCAGTGGCGCTTTCTGCCCTTTGCGCTGGTCTGTGATGCGCTGTTTACCGTGCTGGCGTTCTGGGTGTACCCCGTGCTGCTGCCCCTCTGCGGGCTGCACCGGCCCCGCCGGGGCAGCGATGCCCGCCGTACTCAGCTGCCGCTTTTCCTGCTGCTCTGTCTCGGCATCGGCGTGGCGGTCATCGCATGGTCCATCACCGTGCGGGAGGATCTGCACGATCCTTCGCCCCGGCAGCATATGCGGTATCTGGAGCCGCTGCTCATCCCGCTGCTGGCCGTGACGATGGACACGCTGGACAAGGCACTGACCCCCGCCCGGAAACGCCTCCTGGCCGCGCTGACCGCCCTTTGGGGCATCGGCTTTGCAGTGGTCTGCCGGGCCATTGGTGCGGGCGCGGGGGACAATACCCTGCTGCAGTGGTTTGACTTTGTGGCCGACCGCACCGACCGCCTGCCCGGCGGCAGCCAGACCCTGTGGCTGGCTGCATGGCGCGTCTGTATTGTGCTGGGCGTGGCTGTGCTGGGCGCTGTGCTGGTGCGGCACCGCGGCCGCAGGGGGCTGGCTGCCGCCGCGCTGGTGCTTTGCGCGGCCTGCTATCTGGGCGAGTGGCGGATCAACCGCTGGACCTACGCGATACCCGCTGAGAGCGCGGCTGACGCCAGCGCACTGAATGAGAGCCTTGCCGCGCTGGACGGCAGGGTGCTGTTCCTGCCCTATGGGGTGCGCCAGCGGGACAGCCAGCTTATCGAAACGTATATCGCGCGGGATGTCTACATCGTCGAGTATGAGACGCTTTTGCAGAGCGGTGCGCTGGCGGACGGCGTGCTGGACCTGACCGCCGAGGCCGTCGGACCGGAGTACCCGGGCCGCGCGTATGAGGATCTGACCGCTGCAGACTGGGTGCTGGCCGCCGAGGGCGTGCCGCTGGATACGACCACGCTGGAAAAGGCGGACGCGGTGTGCCCAGCGGGGTATGTGCTGTATCGGAATCCGGATGCACAGAGGGTCAGGTTTGTGGTATCGTGAGCGGGCGCGGGCGGATATGGAATCCGCCCCTACGAAAAGGTATACGCCGATACAGGCTGCGGGCTTTTCCGCGCCGCAGACGGGCACGGGTCGTCGGGGACGACGACCCCTACAGCCGTAGGGGCGGATTCCATATCCGCCCGCAGAGGTCTGCGCTGCCCTGACCTGCAAAAATGGCCTCCTCTTTTCCCAAGAGGGGGCTTTTTTTCTTGCGATTGGCGGTGCGGTGTTGTATAATCTTTATTATGTAGAATTGTGTGCAGAAAAGGAGCTTTCCATGGAAAAACTACTGGTTTTTATCCCTGCCTACAACTGTGAAAAGCAGGTCACGCGGGTGCTTTCGCAGCTGCTTGACAAACGCATCACCCCTTGGGTGGGGGAGTGCATCGTTGTAAACAACCGTTCCACCGATGGCACCGAGGCTGCTGTGCAGGACTGGATGGCCCGCCACCCCGATGCGCCGGTGCGCCTTTTGCGCAATGACCGCAACTACGGTCTGGGCGGCAGCCATAAGGTGGCGTTCGGCTATGCGGCCGCCCACGGGTATGCGTATCTTGTCGTACTGCACGGTGACGATCAGGGGGCCATCGCCGACCTGCTGCCGATTCTGAACGATGATACCTATAAAAAATACGACTGCTGCCTCGGCTCCCGCTTTATGCGCGGCAGCAAGACCGGCGGCTACAGTGCGCTGCGCACGGTGGGCAACTACGGCTTCAACTGGCTTTTCAGTCTGGTGGCGCGCAGAAAAATCACCGACCTGGGCAGCGGACTGAACCTGTATGCCGTGGCCCCGCTGAAAAACGAATACTACAAAAAGTTCCCTGACACGCTGTATTTTAACGATTGCATGATTCTGGCACTCTGCCAGATGAAGCAGCGGGTGCTGTTCTTCCCCATCAGCTGGCGGGAGGAGGATCAGGTCAGCAACAATAAGCTGACGAGCTTCGGTATCAGTCTGCTCAAGCTCTGCGGGAAGTATCTGGCAGGGCCGAAGGCGTTTGTGGAGCGCGAGTGGCGCGACAACATTATTGAGGATTACAGCTACGAGGTCGTAGCGTCCAACCTGTAAGGAGGTTTTTGCAATGAAGGTTCTGGTAACGGGTGCAGCCGGGTTTATCGGCGGTCAGCTCTGGCACAAGCTGTGGCAGCGCGGCGATGAGGTCGTGGGTATCGACAACTTTTCCTACGGCAACATGGACAATCTGAAGTTTGACGACCATGATTTCGGTCCTGAGGTGCGGAAGATGGATATCCGCGACAAGGCCGGGATGCTCCAGCTGTTTGAGGAAGAAAAGTTCGAGGTCGTGTACAACATCGCAGGTATCGCCCCCCTGCCGGACTGCCAGAGTGACCCTGTGCAGGCCATCGAGGTCAATACGCTGGGTCTTGTGAACCTGCTGGAGGCAGGCCGCCGCACCGGCATCCGGCAGCTGGTGCAGGCCTCCACCAACGCTATGTATGAGAACGAGACCGAGTTCCCGACCGTGGAGTCGAAGTTCAACCCGCCGACGCTGATCTACCCCAACACAAAATACTGCGGCGAGCGGTTTGCCCAGAGCTTTGCCGACACCTACGGCATGACCGTGACCTGCCTGCGCTTTGCCAATGTCTACGGCCCCCACATCGACTGCCTGCGCAAGCAGCCGCCGTTTGTGGGCTACATGATCCGCGAGCTGTACTATGACCGCACGCCGGAGTTCCACTCTGACGGCAACCAGCGCCGCGATTATATCTATGTCGACGACCTGATCGCGCTGGCGCTGCGTGTGGTGGAGCAGCCCCGGAAGGGCTTTGACGCGGTGAATGTCTCCAGCAACCGCAGCTATTCCGTTAAGGAGCTGTATGCCATTGCCAGCCGCCTGATGGACAAGAGCATCGAGGCCAAGTACTGCCCGAGCAGCCATTACTGGGCCAAATATCCCGAGCTGTACGGCGGGGCCTACGGCATCAAACCGGAGATCCTCGACCATGAGGTGAACAAGTTCAGCCAGTGCGACAACACCCACGCCCGCGAGGCCTACGGCTGGCAGCCGCAGGTGGACATCGAGACAGGCCTGAGCCGGGTCATCGAGGCAGAAACGAAGATGCTGGCAGGGCTGGGAAAGTAAAAAGGCTTCCCCATCGGGGGAAAGCTGTCGCCGCAGGCGACTGATGAGGGCAGAGTGAATGGAGCAACTCTTCTGCGGAAAATTGCACAGGCAATGGTGGCAGGTCGCCCCTCATCCGGCGCTACGCGCCACCTTCCCCCGCAGGGGAAGGCTTTTTGAAAAGAGGTACATCATGTCTAAACTTCACCTGATTCTCCCCATGGCCGGTCGGGGGAGCCGCTTTTTTGAAAACGGATTTGTCTGCCCGAAGCCATTAATTGAAATTAACGGAAAGCCGTTCTTTTACTGGGCGGCGCGCAGTATTGAGAAATATGTGGACTGCGCCGACATCACCTTTGTTGTGCTGCAGGAGCATATCCGCGACTTTGCGATTGACGAAAAGATCCGGACATACTGGCCTGAGGCGCGCATCATTGCCCTGCCGGAGGTGACCGAGGGGGCGGCTGTCACGGCACTGAAGGGCTGCGAGGGCCTGCCCGACGGTGAGCCGATCCTTTTTAATGATTGCGACCACCTGTTTATCTGCAGCGCGTTCAATGCGTTCTGCGAAAAGGGCCGCTTTGCCGACGGCCCTGCGGGGGCGCTGCTGACCTTTGAGAGCGATTCCCCGGCCTACAGCTACCTGCAGTACAGCGCGGACGGCAATGTCTGCCATACGGTGGAAAAGCAGGTCGTCAGCCATGATGCCATCTGCGGCGCGTATTATTTTAAGGATAAGCGCACCTACGCCGACGCCTGCGCCGCATATCTGAAAAACTGTGAGTATAAGGAATTTTTTGTATCCGGCATCTACAATGTGCTGGCGGCGCAGGGCGCACGGATCGCAGGCTTTGCGTGTGATCTGCACCTGCCCTTCGGCACACCGGACGAATACCGCACCGCAGAAAAGCCGGAGAACCGCGCCGGATTTGACGCGCTGGGGTGACAAAGAAGGGTTTGTGTCCGGCTGTGATTCTGTCTGCGGCGGGGATCATCTATGCGGTGATGAAGGATAAAAGGAAGCGGGAGAGGGTCACGGACTGATGATCGGACTTTATTTTGTGTTGGCACTGGTGCTGGTGCTGGTGGGCCATGCGTTCCGCCTGCTGCGGTGGGAGCAGTTTATCCGCATCTATGAGCGGCCGCTGCGCGGGCAGATGCTGCGCGGTATGGCCGGCGGCTATGCGCTGAACTTTGTGCTGCCGTTCCATCTGGGGGATGTGTTCCGCGCGGTATTCCCCGGACGGCGGATGAAGAGCGGGGTCGGCTTTGCGCTGGCCACCGTCATTATGGACCGGTTCCTTGATGTCTGGTTCGTGGCGCTGGGCTTTATCGCCTTTTCGCTGCTGGGGCAGGGCGGGGCCGCTGTGCGCGGTGCAGCGCGGTACTATCTGGTGTTCTCGCTGGTGCTGGCGGCGGCGCTGGTGCTGGTGTCGGTGCTGCGTGACTGGCTGAAAAAGATCTGTCTGGCGTTCTGCGGCATCTTCAATGACACGCTGAAGCTTGACGGCATGATGTTCTTCTGGAGCCTGATCAACACCTTCAAGGATCTTGGCCGGGTGAAGATCGGCCGCCTTGCCGCCAATACAGTGCTGATGTGGGCGGCGTATCTGGGGTCCTACACGGCGCTGGGGGAGGCCCTGACCGCTGCCGGGCAGCCGATGAAGCTGGTCGGCGTGTTTGACCTTTTGTTCGGGCGCAGCGCGGCCGATCTTACGGCGCTGCTGCCCGGCGGTGCGCTGGGCACCGCCGCCCCTGCGGCGCGCGGGCTGCTGCTGGCGTGGTTTATGCTGCCGCTGGCGGCCATGTGGGCAGCTACACTGCTGCCCGAGCGTGTGCGCGGTGCGGTCAATCAGGCAACGCAGGCCGCACCGGCGGAGGAAAGCTATCTGAATCTGCTGCCTCAGGCCGATGAGCATGACCGTGCCGTCTTTCTGGGCAAGTATTTCGGACTGGAAAACAAGGAGTATCTGCAGCGCTTTCTGCAGATGAACCGGGACATTACGATCCTGCAGGACTATTCGGCGGGGTCCAACGCCACAACGATGCTCTGCATGGATAAGCAGTCTACCTTTTACCGCAAATATGCCTTCGGCGCGGATGGAGACAAGCTGGCCGAGCAGATCGACTGGCTGCGCGCCCAGCAGGACCGGCTGCCGCTGTGCGAGATCCTGCGCACTGCGCGGGAGGACGGCTGCTGCTGGTATGACATGACCTACAACCCGCAGGCGGTGGGGATGTTCCGCTATCTGCACTCCAACCCGGTCGAGAAGAGCCGGCGCATCCTGCGGGAGGTGCTGCAGACGCTGGAGGAGCAGCTGTACCGCCCGACCGCCTGCGCGGCGGACCCCGCGGCGATTGAAAAGTACATCGAGACAAAGGTGGACGGCAACCTTAAAAAAATCCGCGAGGACCGCGCCCTGCGCGAGCTGGTCAGCTGCGATACGCTCTGGATCAACGGTACAGAGTACAAAAATCTGAACCGGCTGGACGGGCTGTTTGACCATGCGCGGCTGCGCGAGCTGTTTGCGGCAGACCCTGTGGGGACGATCCACGGCGATCTGACGATTGAAAACATCATCTGCCGTACCGACAATGACGGGTGGTATCTCATCGACCCGAACACCGGCAATCTGCACGAAAGCCCCTTCCTCGATTACGGCAAGCTGCTGCAAAGCCTGCATGGCAGCTATGAATTCATGATGAAAACGCCCCGCGCGGCGGTGCAGGAAAACCGCATCGACTTTCAGCTGACCCGCAGCGCGGCCTACGATGCGCTGTTGGCGGCCCTGATGGAGGATCTGAAGCAGCGCTATCCGCGTGCGCAGGTGGAGAGCATCCTGATGCATGAGGTCATCCACTGGCTGCGGCTGATGCCCTACAAGCTGGCCAAGGACCGCAAGCGCGCACCGATGTTCTATGCAGGGCTGGTGATGGTGGCCAACGATGTGGCTGATTTTTGTGAAGGAAAAGAGGGAAAGCTATGCTGATCTGTGTGGATCTGGACGGGACCCTGCTGGACACGGTGCCGGCCAATGCGGCGTCCTACCGCGCGGCACTGGAGGAAATGGGCTTTACCGTGACCGATGAATACTATGCGGCGTCCTGCAACGGCGGACATTACACCCGCTTTCTGCGCCCGCTGATGGGCGGCGACCCCTGTGATGCCGATGTGGAGCGGGTGCATGACCGCAAAAAGGAGCTGTACAGTGACTTTTTGGACATGGTGCGGCCTAACATGGCGTTGATGGAGATACTGCGCACGATGCAGGCGGCCGGGCATGATCTTGCCTGTGTGACGACCGGCAGCAAGCAAAACGCCACCGAGGTGTTGGAGCATTTCGGTGTGCGGGAACTGTTTGGGCTGATCGTGACCGGCGAGGATGTGGAAAAGCAGAAGCCCGATTCGGAAGGGTATTGCAAGGCGATGGCGTATTTCCATGCGACACCTGCCGAGACGATGATTTTTGAAGATTCGGGCATTGGGCTGGAAGCAGCCAAGGCCAGCGGAGCGAGGGTATTCAGGGTGGAGCAATTTTAAGGCTTAACGGCGCGGCAATGGCACGGCCCGGCAAAGCCCCTCCGGCCATCGCTGCGCTCGGCCACCTCCCCTGAGAGGGGAGGCTTTTCGGGGCGTCGAGGACGCCGCCCCCTACAACAAAAAACAGCCCTTGGGGAACTTATCCTCAAGGGCTGTTGGGTTATTTTGGGGAAATTACTTGTTTTCGGGGCGGACGATCTCGCGGATGACGCTGACGATGTTCTCGGCAGTCAGGCCGTAATCGCGCAGGACCTCATTGGCGGGGCCGGAGTGGCCGAACTGATCCTGCACGCCGATGCGATGCACGAGGCAGGGCAGCTTCTCGCTGACAACCGCGCAGACAGCCTCGCCCAGACCGCCGATGACGCTGTGCTCCTCGACCGTGATGATGCGGCCGCACTCGCGGGCAGCCGTCAGGATGATCTCCTCGTCAATGGGCTTGATGGTCGGCATGTTGATGACGCGGACATTCAGACCCTGACGCTTGGCCAGCACGGCGGCGCGCAGCGCCTCGTTGGTCATCAGGCCGGTGGCGATGACAGCAATGTCGTAACCATCGGTCAGCTTTTCGCCCTTGCCGATCTGGAACTCATAGGTTTCCGGATCGTGGAAAACAGGGGTGGCCAGACGGGAGAAGCGCAGATAGACGGGGCCCTGATAGTTGTAGGCGGCGATGACGGCGGCGCGGGCCTCGACATCGTCAGCGGGGCTCAGCACCACCATACCGGGGATGGAGCGCATCAGGGCGATATCCTCGCAGCACTGGTGGGAGGCACCGTCCTCACCGACAGAAAGGCCGGCGTGGGTGGCGCCGATCTTGACATTCAGGTGGGGGTAGCCGATGGAGTTGCGGATCTGCTCAAAGGCGCGGCCCGCAGCAAACATCGCAAAGCTGGACACAAAGGGAACATAGCCCATCGTGCTCATGCCGGCGGCAACGCCGACCATGTTCTGCTCGGCAATGCCGCAGTCAAAGTGGCGGTCCGGGTAGGCCTTCTTGAAGATATCGGTCTTGGTGGCGGCGGCCAGGTCGGCGTCAAAGACCACCAGATTGTCAGCGCCCTGCTGGGCCAGCTCTACCAGCGTGTTGCCGTAGCTGACACGGGTAGCAATTTTTTTAATCTCAGCCATTGTTGAACTCGATCTCCTTTTCCAGCGATGCGTGGGCGGCGCGCAGCTCAGACATGGCCTGGGCGTACTCGTCGTCATTGGGGGCCTTGCCGTGCCAGCCGACGGAATTTTCCATGAAGCTGACACCCAGACCCTTGGTGGTGCGCAGCAGGAAGCAGGTGGGCTTGCCGCTGCCGTGGGACAGGTCAAACATCTTGAAAGCCTGCTCCAGATCGGCGAAGGAGTTGCCGTTGCAGACGATGGTGTTGAAGCCGAAGGCATCCATCTTGCGGTCCAGCGGCTCAGAGTTCATGACATCGCGGGTGGCGCCGTCGATCTGCAGGCCGTTGACATCAATCATGATGCACAGGTTATCCAGCTTGTAGTGGTTGGCGAACATGAAGGCCTCCCAGCATTCGCCCTCCTCGATCTCGCCATCGCCCAGCAGGGTGTAGACATTGATGTCGCTGCCGGACTGCTTGGCACCCAGCGCCATGCCGCAGGCGGCAGAAACGCCCTGACCCAGGCTGCCGGTGCTCATATCGACACCGGGCACGGTGTTCATGTTGGGGTGCCCCTGCAGGTAGCTGTTGGAGTGGCGCAGGGTGGGCAGGTCAGCGACCGGAAAGAAACCGCGCTCCGCCAGCGTGGCATACAGGCCGGGCGCGCAGTGGCCCTTGCTCAGGACAAAGCGGTCGCGGTTGGGGTCCTGCGGCTGCTCGGGATCAATGCGCATCTCGCGGAAATACAGGTAAGTAAAGGCATCCGCTGCGGACAGGCTGCCGCCCGGATGACCGCACCCGGCACCGTGGGTGGCTTCGATCACACCCATGCGCACGCGGGTCGCAGTCAATTTCAACTGCAGCGTTTCCAGTTTTGTCATAGCTAAGTTCCTCCGGTCACTATTGGTAAAATCGGGTGGCATTTTGAGATACCACTACACAATATACTACTTCTATTATACACATTTCGCAGAAACACGCAAGATTTTTTTACAATTTTCGTGCCTGTACGGCGCGGCGGAGAAAAAACCGCCCGCCGCGCAAAGTGCGATGCTGCGCACCCTTTGTGCGTTGTGCCAAAAAATGGCGCGATTCGTACATAAACTACGGCGAAAAGCCCCTTGCGCGCGGGGAGGTTTTGCTTTATACTTTATATAAAGCCGCGGTGCGGAAAACCCATCATCTTACGCAGCCGCCCGGCCCATACTACTATATCTGGGAGGGAAACAGAGTGCCCAACGGGATCTACATCCAGACTGAGTACCACGGCAAGCTTATCCGCAAAATCGTCTGCAACGGGGACGAACGGTGGTTCATCGGCTCCAACTGCGCCGTGACCTTTATGTCTATGGACGACTGCATGGCCGCCATTGACCGTCTGTAATGGAATAAAATGCTGCCGCACCCCGTCCTATGCGATGGGGTGCGTTTTGTTTTACGGGATCATGCAGCAGGAGGAAAGGCCCTTATGAAAAAACATAACTGGCGGCTGATGCTGCGCCGGGTGCTGAACCTTGTGTTCAGCCGTCTGGTCGTGACGGCCGTGCTGCTTGTGCTGCAGGTGGTGTGGCTGTTTGCGCTGTTTTACCGGCTGGCGGACTATGCCCGGTGGTTCAACGCCGCCGGCCTGACACTGAGCATCATCATGTGTCTGGCGCTGATCCGGCAGGACTCCACCGTGCCGGAGTTCAAGATCAGCTGGATGATCCTGTTTGCGGTCATGCCGGTGCAGGGCGGCCTTTTGTACCTGCTGTGGGGCAACAAGCGCCCGGCGCTTGGCCTGCGCCGCCGGCAGGAGCGGGCCGAGCAGGCTATGGCGGATACCCGGCGTGAGGACCCCGCCGCTGTGGCCCGTCTGCGCGCGGCTGACCCGCGGGCGGCGCTGACAGCGCGCTATCTGCAGGATTACGCCCCGGCGCCGCTGTGCGGCGGCACGGCGGTGCGATACTACCCGGACGGCCAGACAATGCTGGCCGACATGCTGCCCGCCCTGCAGAGCGCCGAGCGCAGCATCTTTGTCGAGAGCTTTATCATCGGCATGGGCGAGATGTGGGGCCAGATCCATGAGATCCTGCGCCGCAAGGCTGCTGCGGGGCTGGATGTGCGGGTCATCTACGATGATGCGGGCTGCCTGAGCCTGCTGCCCCACAACTATGCCGAGCTGCTGCGGGCGGAGGGTATCCGGGCGTTCAGCTTCAACCGCTGCGTGCCGGTGCTGAACCTTGTCATGAACAACCGCGACCACCGCAAGATCATGGTCATTGACGGAAAGATCGGCTTTACCGGCGGCGTGAATCTGGCCGATGAATACATCAACCGGCTGGTGCGGTTCGGCTATTGGAAGGACAGCGGCGTCCGGCTGGAGGGGCCGGGCGCGGGGGCGCTGGCCAACATTTTTCTGACCTTCTGGAAGGCGCAGTACCCCGAGGAGGATATTGACATCGACCGCGACCTGCCCGCCGCCGCGCTGGTGCCGACCGATTGTCTGGTGCAGCCCTTTGCCGACAGCCCCGTGGGCCGGGAGGCCGTGGCGAAGAATGTGTATCTGGAGCTGATCAATCAGGCGCAGCGGCGGCTGCAGATCTGCACGCCCTATCTGATATTGGACAACGATCTGCTGGCCTGCCTGCGGCTGGCGGCCAAGCGCGGTGTGGATGTGCGCATCTACACGCCCGGCGTGCCTGATAAGCCGACGATCTACCAGCTGACCCGGAGCTACTTCCCGCATCTTCTGCGCGCGGGGGTCAGGATCTTCAGCTATACGCCGGGCTTTCTGCACGCCAAGACATGGCTGGTCGATGACCGCATCGCGGCGGTGGGCACGGTAAATCTGGATTACCGCAGCCTTTACCTGCATTTTGAGAACAGCGTACTGATCTACGGCGGCGCAGTGCTGGACGATGTGCGGCGCGATCTGGCGGAAATCGAAAAGGAAAGCGCCGAGGTGAAGCTGGCGGACTGCCGCACAGGGTTCTTCGGCACGATGTACAGTGCGGTGCTGAGATTGGTGGCACCGCTGTGCTGAGAAGATGCAGGGCGGCTGCTGGCCGGTGGTTGTAGGGGGCGGCGTCCCCGATGCCCCGGAAACAGGCAGCGGCGGGAGGTAGCGGGCGAGCGATGCTCGCCCCTACCGAAGAACATAAGATAAAAGCAAAGCCCGTCCCGGGTCATTCCGGGGCGGGCTTTGTGCGTTCAGGAGCCGCTGGGGCCGCGGGAGCTGACGCTTGCAGGCGGGGCGGCGGTGTAAAAGGCGGTGCCGTTTACGGTGCCCTGTGTCATGCCGACGAGGTCGAGCAGCTGATTTTCCGTGTAGGGGGCGGCGTCCAGCTTGGAGGATGTGCAGCGGTAGACGCCGTCGGAGACTGACACGATGCCGCGCTTTGCCAAGCGGGCCAGCGATTTTTCCAGCGTCTGCGGGTCACTGGGATAGCCCTTTTCGGTGAGCGCTGCCGCGAGCTGGGCGGCGGTGCGGGGCTTATCCCTGAGCAGGAGGGCAAGAGCAAGCTGCTGCCCACGGAGATAGTACGGGAGCAGACCGCAGCGGAGCCAGATACCTTTTATGCACTTCATGGTGGGACACTCCTTTTCCTCGTAGTATCGTCATCGTAGCATGGATGGAGGCTGGTGTCAAGCGCGGGAAATGAAAAAGAGAGTGGAAGTCCCATTTTTTGTATTGACAAAGAAAAGTTGTTAAAATACTATTGACAACTGGCAGTTGTTGATATAGGATGGAGATAACCAATATTTTCCGCAATGGCAGAGGCAATAAAGGAGGAACGCGATGAACTATCAGGAAAAAGTGGCGTGGCTTGGGCGCTACCAGACCGCGCTGAGCTGCCAGCGTATGCTGGAGGAGGAGATCACGGTGCTGCGCAGCGATGCAGCGCGGGTGACGGCGTGCATGTCCGGTATGCCGGGGCGCAGCGGCCCCGATGCCGACCGGCTGCCCCGCGCGGTGGAACATATCGAAGATGCGCAGAAAAGGCTGGCGCAGCAGCTGGATGGCTGCATGGCGGCCCGGATGGAGGTGATGCGCGGCATCCTGACGGTGGGGGACAGCGCAGGGCGGCAGGTGCTGCAGCGGCGCTACCTCATGGGCCAAAGCTTTGCAGAGATCGCCGATGCGATGGGCGTGGTGCAGCGCCGGGTCTACCAGCTGCACCACGCGGCTGTTGAGCGGATGGAGCCGGAAAAGGGGGCGTGAAAAACATTTCCCGGAATTTCGCAGAGAGTTCACGGGATTTCATTGTATTTCACAACCAATAGTGGTAATATGATAGCATCGAAACTCGTGGGAGACAGGTAAGTCGCCCGCGAGTTTTTTCATGCCCGAAGGGAGGAATGTCATTGTGCGAAATTAACGCGGACCATGTGCTGGGCGAGCTGGCCGAGATCGCCTTCGCCGTCCCGGGGGAGGAGGGCGGCCCGCCGGTCAAGGTGGCCGATAAGCTGCGCGCACTCGAGATGCTCTACAAGCATCTGGGGCTGGGGGACGGCGCAAGGGAGGAGGGGGTCGTTATCGTGGACGAATGAGAGAGAGGAGCAGGCGGCAGACGGATGCGGGTAAGACTGAAGGAAAAGATACCGGGCGTTTTCTGGCCGGTGCATACCGCGATACGCAGCGGCGGCATCAGCGAGGTCGTGGCCAAGGGCGGGCGCGGGTCGGGCAAGTCCAGCTATTTGTCCATCGAGCTTGTGTGGCAGCTGCTGCGCCGCCCGGACTGCCATGCCGTGGTGCTGCGCAAGGTGGGCGGTACGCTGCGCAACAGTGTGTACAACCAGATCGTATGGGCCATCGGGGAGCTGGGCTGCGCGGGGTACTTCCGCTGCACGGTCAGCCCGATGGAATGTACCTACCTGCCGACCGGGCAGAAAATTTTGTTCTTCGGGCTGGACGACCCGGGCAAGCTGAAAAGCCTGAAGCTGCCGTTCGGCTCGGTGGGGATCTGCTGGTTTGAGGAGCTTGACCAGTTTGACGGCCCCGAGGAGGTGCGCAATGTCGAGCAGACGGTGCTGCGCGGCGGCAGCTGGGCGCTGACGCTGAAAAGCTTCAACCCACCGGCTATGGCGCGCAGCTGGGTCAACCGCTACGCGCTGGAGCAGCGCCCCGGCAAGCTGGTACACCACTCGACCTACCGCGACCTGCCCCGCGCACTGCTGGGGGAGCGGTTCTGGGAGGATGCAGCGCATCTTGAGCGGACGAACCCGGCGGCATACCGGCATGAGTACGGCGGCGAGGTGGTGGGCAGCGGTGCGGCGGTGTTTGACAATTTGCAGCTGCGCACCCTTGCGCAGGACGAGCTGGACCGCTGCGACCGGGTCTACCACGGCGTTGACTGGGGCTGGTACCCCGACCCATGGGCCTACAATGCGGTGTGCTACGATGCGGCGCGGCGCACGCTGATCATCTATGACGAGCTGACCCGCCGCCGCACCCCCAACCGCGAGACGGCCCGGCTGCTGGCGGAGCGCGGCCTGACCGACCCCGACAGCGGCCCGCTTACGGCGGACGCCGCCGAGCCGAAGTCCTGCGCCGACTACCGTGCCGTCGGGCTGGCCTGCCGTGCGGCGCAAAAGGGCCCCGGCAGCGTGCGGCAGAGCATGAAGTGGCTGCAGGGGCTGGCGGCCATCGTCATCGACCCGGCGCGCTGCCCGGACACGGCGGCCGAATTCAGCGAGTATGAGTATGCGCGCGACCCCCGCACCGGCGAGGTGCTGCCCGGCTACCCCGATGTGAACAACCACCACATTGATGCGGTGCGCTACGCGCTGGAAGGGGTGTGGAGGAGGAGAGGAAATTGAGGCAGCGCGGCTTCCCCTTTGGGGGAAGCTGTCAGCGGCTCCGACCGCTGACTGATGAGGGGCGAAGCTGCCGAGATTGCCCGTTTATGGGATGCGCCGGAAACGCTGCCCCTCATCCGGCGCTGCGGCGCCACCTTCCCCCGCAGGGGGAAGGCTTTAAGAAAGGAGGAACGGACTATACAAACTTATCTGGAACAGGCTTTTGGAAAAAGCGATGTGACCTCGGCAAAAATGCGGGCCGCGCTGCGGGAGTGGCTGGATTTGTACTACGGCGCGCCGCGCCCCGGCGAGGATGCGGCCCCGCGGCTGGCGGCGCTCATCGTGGGCAAGCTCTGCCGCACGGTTTTTGCCGAGTATGAAACTCGGCTGCCGCCCGCTGCGCCGGAGGCCGTGCAGCGCAGTCTGGAAGCCCTGAACGCGGCGGCGCGCACCGCCATGCAGTACGCGCTGGTCGGCGGGGAATGTCTGCTCAAGCCGGTGCCGGCGGACGGCGGGTTTGACTTTACGGCCATCCGCCGCGACTGCTATGTGCCGCTGGCGCGGGATGCACACGGCCGGCTGCTGGCGGTCGGCACGATGGAACGCCACAGCTGTGACGGGCGGCAGTATGCCCTGCTGGAGCGCCGCACGGCCGGTGCCGAGGGGCTGACCATCGAGACACGCCTGTTTGAGCTGAACGGGCAGGTGCTGGGGCGGTGCGTGCCGCTGAGCACCCTGCCCGCCTGTGCGGCGCTGGTGCCGCAGCTGGTGCTGCCCGGCGTGCAGGGTGTGGGGCTGGCCGTGCTGCGGATGCCGCTGATGAACTGCGTGGACGGCAGCACCGATGCCGTGAGCATCTACGCCCCGGCGGCGGGGCTGCTGCACGCGCTGGCCCGCTGCGAGGAGCAGCTGAACACCGAGTTTGCGAACGGTGCCTCACGGGTGTTTGCGTCGGAGGATCTGCTCCGGCCTGATGCACAGGGGCGGCGCGCGCTGCGCGATGATTTGTTTGTCGGCCTGCCGGACGACCCCGCCAATGTGGGGGTGACGGTCTACAGCCCGGCCCTGCGGGAGCAGAGCTATCTGGCCCGCAAGCAGGATCTTTTACGCGGCTGCGAAAGCCTGCTGGGGCTGCGCCGCGGAATCCTGAGCGAGCTGGACGGCACCGGCGAGCCGCGCACCGCGACCGAGATCACCGCAACAGCGGTGGACTACGACCTGACCATCCGCGACCTGCAGGCCGCCTGGGCGGACACCGTGCGGCAGGCGATGGCACTCTGTGGCACGCTGGGCGCGCTGTACGGCGTGCCGCATGGTGCGGCGGACGCGGCCCCATCTATAGACTGGGGCGACGGCGTTTTGTATGACCGCGCCCGCGTCTGGGCAGAGCAGCGCGAGATGGTGGATGCAGGGCTGCTGCGCCCCGAGCTGGCGCTGGCATGGTATTTTGACCTGCCGTGCGAGACGGAGGCGGAGCTGGCCGAGATACGGCGCCGGTTTATCGGCGCGGAGAGACAGAAGGGAGGTGAGGCTTGATGGACGAGCAGAAGCAGATGACCCCGGCACCCTATGCGGCAGGGACCGGCAGTGTGCCGGTGACGCCTGACCGCGCGGCATTTGACCGCATGGGCTACCGCGAGCGGCTGGCGCTGAAGCGGGAAAATCCGGAGGTGTATCAGGAGATGAAGAAGTAGGGGGCCATCCACCTGCCGCGGAGGGGTCAAGACCCCTCCCTACAATGCGACCGAAAATGAGGCAGCTATCAAAAAGGAGAAAATTTTATGTCTGATTTTATTACCAAACTGTCCGATCTGATCGACCCGGAGGTCATGGGCGATATGGTCTCGGCCCGCATCCCCAAGAAGCTGCGCGTGGCGCCGTTCGCCAAAATTGATGATACGCTCGCCGGTGTGCCCGGCGACACCATCACGGTGCCCGCCTACACCTACATCGGCGATGCGTCCGATGTGGCCGAGGGCGGCGAGGTCGCCATTGAGAAGATGACGACCTCCACCCGCAAGGCCAAGATCAAAAAGGCGATGAAGGGCATCGGCCTGACCGATGAGGCGGTGCTGTCCGGTTACGGCAACCCGGTGGGGGAGGCCAACACCCAGCTGGCACTGGCCATCGCCGCCAAGATCGACAGCGACTGCATGGACGCGCTGCAGACGGCCAGCCTGATCTATGACGGCAGCAAGGCCGCCATCAGCTACAATGCGATCGTGGACGCGGTCGATCTGTTTGAGGAGGAGATGGGCTGCTCCGACAAGGTGCTGTTCATCCACCCCAAGCAGGTCACGCAGCTGCGCAAAAACCCTGACTTCCTCAGCGCGGACAAGTACACCCCCGGTGTCGGCCTGACCGGTGAGATCGGCATGATTGCAGGCTGCCGCCTGGTGCCCAGCAAGAAGGTGCCGCTGGCGGACGGCGTCTACGCCTGCCCGATCGTCAAGCTGGAGGCTGACCCCGAGGTGGACGATGAGATCCCCGCCCTGACCATCTACCGTAAACGCGAGGTCAACATCGAGACCGAGCGCAAGCCCAAGACCCGCACCACCGAGATCACCGCAGACGAGTTCTATGTCGCCGTGCTGTCGAACGAGGCCAAGGTCGTGCTGGCAAAGTTTAAGGCGTAAGGGGGCGGGCGCATGCCGGATTACACCTTTTATAAGGAGCAGTTCGCCGGGGAGGATATCCCCGAGAGCGAGTTCCCGCGCTTTTTGAAGCGCGCTGAGATTGAGCTGAAGCGTATGCGCCGCATCTACCCCATGACCCCGGCGGGGGCGTATACCGAGGACGCCGCCGCCGAGATGGCGCTCTGCGCGATCGCCGATGCGATGTATGAATTTGCGCAGGAGGACGAGCGGCGCGGTCTGGCGCGGGTGAGCATCGGCAGCGTGAGCGAGACCTACACCGCCCCGCCGGAGCTTTGCGCCCGCACGCTGGACGACCGCGCGCGGCATTACCGGCGCGAGGCCGGATACTACTACAGCATAGGGCGGTGGGTGAACAATGGATAAGCTCTGCGGCGAGACTGTGACCCTCTACCACCCCGATGCAGCGCACCGCCGGGTGGTGCGCCGCGTGCTGCGGGGCGTGTACTGGCAGCAGGGCAGGCGCGCTTTGCCCGATGCAGGCGGCACCCGGCAGGGCACGGCGCTGCTGGTGGTCATACCGCAGACGGCTGCACGCTACGGCGCGGACTACACGCTGGCCCCGGGCGACCGGCTCTGCCTTGGCGAGGGGCCGGTGCTGCAGTGGGAGGACTGGCCGGGCTTTGTGCCCGCTGCGGTGGAAAATGCGGCGGTGGTGCAGTATGTGCTGCCGATGCGGCTGCACGGCAGGCTGCACCATGTCGAGGCCGGTGCATGGTGGAACGGCAGCGGCACCGGCGTCCACAGCCTGACGAGGTGAAAAAACCTTTGGCTTCTCCCTCGGGGGAGAAGCTGCCGCCCGCAGGCGGCTGATGAGGGGCGAGCCGGCCGCTGCTGCACGGGAAAGGGACGCCGGGTGGCAGGCTGCCCCTCATCCGGCCCTGCGGGGCCACCTTCCCCCAAAGGGGGAAGGCTTAGAGATAGGAGGACTACCATGATGCAAAAACTCTACGCGTTTCTGGCCCGGGCCCCTGCCCTGCAGGGGCTTACGGTGCAGGTTGGTGATGTCGGCCCTGCGCCGGGCACGGCCGGCCTGTGGGCCGGAGGCATCACGGTGCTGGACCGCCGGCAGAACCTGCTGGGCGGCGTAAGGCAGCGCTGCCGGGCAGAGTTCACGCTGCGGCTTTGCCTGCCGGATACCCGCGCCGAAAACGAGGCGCGGCTGCTGGCGCTGCAGGCATGGATCGCCGCCGAGAGCGCCGCGCACCGCACGCCGGTGCTCGGCAGTGAGCCGCAGCAGGAGTGCCTGCGCGCGGAGCAGGGCCGGATGGAGCGCGCCGAGCCGGGCGGCACGGCAGTATACACCCTGCGCCTGCAGGCAGAATACACACAGCTTTATACGGAGGAAATGCAATGAAAATTGAACGCAGATACATGGCCCACTACCTGAACGCCGCCTTTGGCAGCGGCGAGGCAAACTACACCCGTCTGGGGCAGGATCTGGAGGAATACGCCCCTGAGCTGACGGCCAATGTCGAGAAGAAGTCCAACATCCTCGGCCAGACCTCGGTGGTCATCGACAGCTACCAGAAGCAGGGCGAGGTCAGCCCCTATTATGCCGAGGAGGGTGACCCGCTGTTTGAAAAGCTGCAGGCCATCATTGACGGAGATCTTGTGCTGGACGACCTCAAGACCGACATTGTGGAGGTCAAGCTGTGGGGTAAGGACACGGCGGGCGCTTACCCGGCCGTGCGCGAGGAATGCTACATCGAGATCGTCAGCTACGGCGGCGATACGACCGGCTACCAGATCCCCTTCAATGTGCATTACACCGGCGTCAAGACAAAGGGCAGCTTTGACCCGGCGGCTAAGAAATTTACCGAAGCGTAAAAACGGCAGGGGGCGGCAGGGCAAGGCCGCCCCTCATCCGGCGCTGCGGCGCCACCTTCCCCCGCGGGGGAAGGCTTTATGGAAAGGAGTATCCAATGGAACTGAACATTGACACCGGTGTGGAGGAATTTTCCGTCAACGGGCGGGGCGTGCTGCGCTTCAACCCGGCAGACCCGAACCTCTACCACCGTTTTTTTGCGGCGGGCAAAACACTGGAGCAGTATGATGCCGAGCTGACAGCCGCGCTGGGGCAGCTTGGCGGGGACGAGCAGCAGCGCGCCGCCGCCGGCCTTGCGCTGCTGCAGGACTATGACGGGCGGATCAAGCGGCTGCTGGGGGAGATCTTCGGCGCGGAGAACGACTTTGATGCGATCCTGAACGGTGTGAATCTGGCCGGGGTCGGGGCAAACGGGCGGCGCGTGGTGCAGAACCTGCTCGAGGCGCTGACACCGATCCTGCGCGAGGGGGCCGAGCGCCGCCTGCACGCCGCCGCCGATGCGGCCGAGGCTGCCGCGCAGGCCGCCCGTGCAGCCCGGGGCGCGGAATGACGGGCTGCTGGTGCCTGCCGATGCAGGCCGAGCTGGACGGTGCGGCGTATGCGATACGCACCGACTACCGCGATATTCTGGAGCTGCTGCGCTGGCTGGGCGGCACGGCTGACCCGCAGCTGGACCAAAGCGGGCGCTGGTATGTGGCGATGCGGCTGTTTTACCCAACATTTGCCGAGATGCCGCAGGCTTGCTGGCCGCAGGCTACGGATTTTCTGGCGCGGTTTCTGGCGGCGGGCCGCCGTGAGCAGGCGCGCCCCGGTCCGCCGCTGATGGACTGGCAGCAGGATGCACCGCTTATCGCAGCGGGCATCAGCCGGGCGGCCGGGCAGGATGTGCGCACCCTGCCGTACCTGCACTGGTGGAGCTTTCTGGCGTGGTTCGATGCCATTGGCGAGGGGAGCTTTGCCACGGTGGTGGCCATCCGCGACAAGCTGCGCCGCGGCAAGCGGCTGGAAAACTGGGAGCTGGACTTTTACCGCACCCACCGCGCGGCGGTCGAGCTGCGCAGCCCGGCCAGCCCCGCGCAGGAGGCCGAAAAGCAAAGGCTGCTTGCCCTGCTGCAGTGACCAGACAAAAAAGGAGGGAAACCTACGCAAACGATTCGATTTGACGAGCTTTCGACCCTCGAGCTTCCGGCAGGAAGCCTGCGGGCGGCGCTCGATGGCATCACGCAGGCGCTGGGCAGCATGGGGGATGCGGGCCAGCAGGCCCGCAGGGTCGTGGAGGAGCTGCGCACGGCACTGCAGGCAACCGCGGTGCAGAGCGTGAAAACCACCCGCAGCCTTGCAAAATTTGACGAGATCAACCGCCTGCCTGCCCCCGCAGCGGGGAAGGCTGCACAGCCCGAAAAGGAAAGGCGCACGGCGGGCAATGCCGGCGGCACGGCCCGCCGCACCGCCAAAGGCAGTGATGGCAGGGACTGGGCCGATGGCTGGCAGGCCGTGCTGGACAGCCTGCGCGGCGTCTGGGCGGATTTCTGGGCGTATCTCAGCAGCTTTTTTGCGCCGTTTGCCGCAGCCTGGCAGACCGTGTGGAACGCCCTGCGTGAGGCAGTGCTGCGCGTCTGGCAGCCGCTTTGGGCCGAGCTGGAAACGGTGCTTGCCCCTGCGGCGGCGCTGCTGGACACAGTCTGGCAGGGGCTTTGGGCCGGGCTGCAGAACGCATGGGCACTCTACGGGCAGCCCATTCTGGCCGGGCTGGCCGAGGGCTGGCAGAATGCGGCGGGCCTTGTGTCGGCGCTCTGGTCCGGGGTGGTGCAGCCGGTGCTGCTGCAGCTTTTTGCGCTGCTGGATACGCTCTGGGCTGCGCATCTGCAGCCGCTCTGGAATGAGCTGACGGCCTGCCTCGGCGCGGTGGGCACGCTGCTGCTGACGGCCTGGAACACGGTGCTGGCCCCGTTCGTGCAGTGGCTTTTGACGGCGCTGGCCCCGGCGGCTGTCGAGGTGTTCACGGTGCTGGGTACAGCCGTGACCGGTGCGGCTGGCATCGTGGCGGACGGCATCACGATCCTGCTGGCCGTGCTGCGCGGGCTGGCAGACTTTTTGACCGCTGTGCTGCGCGGCGCATGGGACACCGCATGGAACGCGATGGCGGCCACCGTCTCCACCGTGTGGGGGCGCATCGTCTCGATCGTGCAGACGGCGGTCGGCACGGTTCTGGCAGTCGTGCGCGGCATGGTCAGCGCCATTGCGGCGGCCATCAATGGGCTGCTGTCGGCTATCGGGCAGGCCAAAACGGCGGCAGGCGGCGTGCTGGGCGGTGCCGGGCAGCTGCTGAGCGCCCGGGCCGCCCTGCCCGGGCTGGGCTATGCCGCCGCCGTGCCGGTGCCGGCGCTGGCGCAGGGGGCGGTCATACCGCCGAACCGTCAGTTTTTGGCTATGCTGGGCGACCAGCGCAGCGGTACGAACATCGAGGCGCCGCTGGACACGATCCGGCAGGCACTGGCGGAAACGCTGGCCGCCTGGCAGGGCGGCGCACAGGGCAGCGACCAGCCCATCAACATCTACATTGGCGAGGAGCTGCTCGACAGCGTCATCGCCAACAGTCAGAATCGCCGCGCACTGCGCAGCGGCGGGAGGTGAAGCATGGAGATCTTAACCATTGACGGCACGGCGCTGCCCGCACCCAGTGCGTACAAGGTGCAGCTATCCGATCTGGACAGCAGCGGCACCGGCCGCACGGAGGACGGCGTGCTGGTGCGCGAACGGGTGCGCGGCGGTGTGGCCAAGATCAGTGTCAGCTGGGAGGCCCTGACCACGGCGCAGTGCGCCGCCGTATTGAATGCGACTGCCCCGGACAGTATGCAGGTGCAGTATTTCTTCGGCGAGATGCGCACGGCCCGGATGTACGCCGGGGACCGCACGGCTGACCTGAAGGCCGCCCGCGACGGCAGGGCGGTCTGGGCGGCCTCGGTCCATCTGATCGAATTTTGAGGGGAGGGAATCCGGATGTATCCGGTATCGGAAGCCTACAAGACCGCCATACGGGCACGCACCCGTACTGACCGGGTGACAGGCACGCTGACCCTGACGGACGGCACCGTGCTGCCGCTGACGGCGGCTGAGCTTATGAGCGGGTCGCTGACCCTCGACAACCAGTGCGTCACGGGGGAAGAGTTGGCCTTCGGCTGTGCTTACCTCGGGCAGGCGGCGCTCAACCTGCGCACGGCGCTGAGCCGCCATGCCTTTTACGGCGCAAGGCTCTGCCTTGCCTACGGGCTGCAGCTGCCGGACGGCCAGTGGGAGGAGGTCCCGCTCGGCAGCTATACCGTGGCAGAGGCCGAGCGCAGGGCGTTGTATGTCAGCATCAAGGCGTATGACAATCTGCTGGCGCTGCAGCGCCGCTATGACGGCACCGTGCTGCAGGGCACGGCATATGAGCTGCTTGGGCAAATCGCCGATGCCTGCGGCCTGACACTGGGCCAGACGGCCGGGGAGGTGGCTGCGCTCAACGAGAACGCTGCCCTTGTCTGCCAGATCGGCCCGGCGGACGGCCTGAAAAGCTGGCGGGACTGTGCATCGGCGGTGGCGCAGCTGGTGGGCGGCTTTGCGGCGGCAGACCGGGCCGGGCGGCTCGTCATACGCCCCTTTGCCGCGGCGGCGTGCGCGGCACTCGGCCCCGGGGACCGCAGCGAGGCCGGTATCTCAGACCTGCGCTGCCACTATGCGGCGCTGAGCATCGAGACAGCCGACGGCCGGTATGCGGCAGGGAACGAGCAGGACAGCGGCCTGACCATGACAATCACTGAGATGCCGCTGGCCGAGAAGGGCCTGCCCGAGATACGCGCGCAGATCGCTGAGCATCTGTTTGCGGTGCTGCAAAAGCTTGACTACACCCCGGCCACTGTGACAATGCCCGGCGACCCGGCGTTTGAGCCGGGGGATCGTATTGCGCTGCCCCGCGCGGACGGCAGCGCCCCCGAGATGCTGGTCACGCATTTTGTCTGGCGGTACCGCGGGCGGCAGACCCTTAAAAGCGTGGGGCGCAACCCCTATCTGGCCGGCGCCGGGGACGGCGCGACCGAGCGCACGCTGCGCCGCCTGCAGAACAGCGCCGAGAGCAAGCGGCTGACCTACTACAGCTTTACAAATGCGGCGGCACTGACCGTGCGCACGGCGGAGGTGCCGGCGGTCACGATCTCCTTTGCGGCAATCGAGGATACGAGCGCAATCTTCCTTGCGCAGCTGACAGCGGACGCTGAGCCGGACGATGCGGCGCTGACCCTGACCGTGCATTACTACCTGAACGATCAGCAGATCGAAAATTTTACGCCGCAGCAGCGGATGGAGGCAGGCCCCCACACGCTGGCGCTTTTTTACCCGTTTGCAAATGTAGAGGCAAACACCGTCAAGCGGCTGTCGGTGCGGCTGGTCTGCAGCGGCGGCACGGTGCGGGTGGCGCAGTACGGCATCAAGGCCACCGTGACCGGGCAGGGCATGGCGGGGGAGACACCGTGGAACGGCCTGCTGGAATGTGAGGAACTGGTCGCGCCGATCCGCCTGACGCCCCGCACGCTGGCGCTGGGCCCCCTGCAGGACGGCGGCGCCGGAATAACGAAGGAGGAACCGAAATGAAACTGCACGGCCATACACGGCTGGAGCTGACCGACATACACACCGGTGCGGTGGAGGTAGTCGAGAAGGACAACATCATCACCAACGCGGTGGGGGAGATCTTCAACGGCTACGGCGGCAGCCTGAACAAGGCAATGCTGCTCTGGCGCGGCCAGCAGGATGACCCCAACGCGCCGAAGGACCTTGTCACGATGTTCTACGGCGGGCTGCTCCTGTATGACAGCCCCCTCGGCGCAGACCCGGCAACGCGGTTTGCCCCGGCGGCGGCAGGCATCACGGGTACGGCGATCGCCGGTCTTGTCAATGCAACGACCAACACGACCCGCGGCAGCGCCAACCTGACCGAGACAAAGCTGGACCCGGCGGGCGGCACGATGACCTATGTCTATGAGTTTGCCACCAATCAGGGCAACGGCGTCATACAGTCAGTCTGCCTGACCCAGCCGCAGGGCGCGTACTATTCCGAGATGATCGATGCGCCCAATGCTTCCCCTGTGATGGCCGGCCGGCTGAGCTTCGGCGGGGCGCTGGGCGGCGACCAGCTACTGACCGGCCTGCTGGCCAAGGATTGCTACCCTACGGGCGAGCGCGGGGTGCTGCTCTATGCGGACCCGGCGGCTGATGAAGCGCTGGCGGGCAGGGTGGACACCGCCCGCGGTGTGCTGGAGCTGCGCCGCCACTGCCTTGGGCTAAGGACGCTGGATCTTTTCCGGCGCGATACGCAGGGCGGCTGGGACAGCCTTGTTGCGACCGATACGGTGGACATTTCCGGCTTTTTGCAGTCGGTATCCGGCAATGCGGGCCGATACTGCCGCCTCTGTTTTGACGCCGAGGCGGACAAGCTCTACCTCATCGCAGCGCCGGAGGGCAGCACTATCGCGGCGGGCGGCAGCATCCGGGTGCGGGAGTATGACCGCAAAACGCTGGCGGCCAGAGATTACACCGTCCCCAACAACACCGGCGGTGCGCTGCGCGCCGCTGTCAGCGAGGCAAAGTCCACACCGCTGAACGGCACGGTCTACGGCGGCAGCCTGTACATGACAGCGCCCTCGACCTATCAGATCTACCGCTTTCCGCTGACGGACCCGACCGATGTGCAGGCCGTCACAATGCACGGCGATACCCTGCAATACCTCAGCGATGCACATGACGGGAGGCTTTACTGCTATTACCGCACCCGCGCCGTGGTGCTGAACACCGAGAAAAACGAGCTGTTCTCCTGCGAGGCAGCGGGCTACGATACCACGACTACCGGCTTTGCCGCCATGGTGCCGGTGCTGGGCGAGCCGGTGACGCCGCTGCGCCGCTACTACAGCGACAGCCGTATGCGCACCATGCGGGTGCTGCGCGCAAACTATCTGGCGACCATCAACGACCTGCCCAAGGCGGTGGAAAAGACCGCCGACAAGACGATGAAGGTCATCTACACACTGCGCAGGGGGGCGTGACGGCATGAGGCAGAGCGGTATCTTTGCAGGGCGCACCCGGATCGCCTACCCCTACGCCTGCTTTGGGTTTACACGGGGCGGCGGCCGTGTGTGGCACGGCGGTCTGGATCTGGTGGGGCTGGACGATACGACCGTGCGGATGCCCTATTATAAAGGAAAGCAGATCACCGGGCGGGTGACGCGGGCGCGCATCGTGACCGACCGACAGAACAGGACCTGGGAGTGGGGCTGGTATGTCTGTGTGCAGCTTGATCGTGCGCAGACCCCGGATGCGGTGAATTTTCTCTACTTTGCCCACTGCGCACGGCTGCTGGTCAAGGCCGGGCAGCGGGTGGCCAGCGGGGACGAGCTGGGCGTTATGGGCAATACCGGCAATGCGGCGCTGGCGGACCCGCCCTACCCGCACTGCCATTTTGAGGTGCGCGCCGCAGCAAACGGCACAGGGCTGGACCCGACCGCCTACGCCGGGTGCGCCAACGCGCCGGGCGTGTACGGCGGCGCGGAAAAGCGCCAGCTTATCACAGTCGGGCCGGTGACGCAGGGTGACGCCGATGCGGTGCTTGCGCTCTGCCGGCAGCGCGGATTGGTGCAGGCGGGCCTGTACAAGAGCAGATGGGAGGATACATGATGGAAAAGCGAAACCTGCTGCAGTGCAGCAAGGCAGCGGTGGCGGCAGCCTGTGGGGCCTTTACGGCGGTGTTCGGCTGGCTGGGCTGGCTGGTGCTGGCGTGGGGCGCCTGTATGGCGCTGGACTGGGCCAGCGGCAGCGCGGCGGCAGCCTGCAGGGGGCAGTGGTCGAGCGCGGCGGCCCGCGCCGGTATCTGGCACAAGGCCGGTATGGTCGTTGTGGTGCTGGTAAGCGCCCTGACCGACGGCGTACTGGGCATGGCGGTTGCCAACCTGCCGGGGCTGGGGCTGCAGCCGAACGGCGTGGTGCTGCCCGTGGTGCTGGTATGGTATATTTTTACGGAGCTGGGCAGCATTGCCGAGAACGCCGCCGCCATGGGCGCACCGGTACCCGCATGGCTGGTAAAGCTTTTGGCCGAGGGGAAGGAGGGCGCAGACAAGTGATGCAGGGGGGCGGCGTCCCCCCAATAAGGCAAACAAAAACGGGGTATCTGCCGTACAATGGCGGATACCCCGTTTTTGGTTTGCTTATTTTGCTTATAAATAATTTTGCAGATCGCTCTTGTCGGTGGCGCAGCGCTCGGCGGCCTCGCGGGTGATGCGGCCCATACTGACAAGGCGCGCCAGATCGGCGTTCAGGCTGTGCATGCCCAGCGCGGCACCGGACTGCAGGATGCTTGGGATCTGGTAGCACTTGCCCTCACGGATGAGGTTTGCCACGGCATCGGTGCCGACCAGAATCTCGGTCGCGGCGCAGCGGCCCTTGCCCCCGGCCAGCGGCAGAAGCTGCTGGGTGATGACGCCGCGCAGCACGGCGGCCAGCTGGCCGCGGATCTGGTTCTGCGCACCGGCGGGGCAGACATCAATGATGCGGTCAATGGTCTGGGCTGCACCGATCGTGTGCAGCGTGCTGAGGACCAGATGGCCGGTCTCGGCGGCGGTGATGGCGGCGGAGATCGTCTCATAATCGCGCATCTCGCCGACCAGAATGACATCAGGGTCCTCGCGCAGGGCACTGCGCAGCGCCGAGGCAAAGCTGCACGCATCCGCGCCGACCTCGCGCTGGTGGATGAGCGCCTGCCTGCCCTGATAGACATACTCGATGGGGTCCTCGATCGTGATGATGTGGTCGCTGCGGGTCTCGTTGATATGGTCGATCATCGCGGCCAGCGTGGTGGACTTGCCGCTGCCGGTGGGGCCGGTGACAAGGATCAGACCGCGCGGCTCGTCCGCCAGCTTTGTCAGCACGGGCGGCATCGACAGCTCTGCCAGCGTGGGGATGGCATCGTTGAGCAGGCGCAGCGTGGCCGCAGCCCGCCCCTGCTGGAAAAAGACATTTACGCGGCTGCGGGTGCCGTCCGGTGCTACCAGCGCAAAATCGGCATCGATCCGCTCGGTAAGGATGGCCTCGCGGTGCGCCTCATCCATCAGCCCAAGGATCAGGGAGCGGGTCTCGTCAGCGCTCATCTGCACGGGGGGCTGCATCAGCCGCCCGTCCACCCGGAACATCAGGGGCAGCCCCTCGGAGAGATGGATGTCGCTGGCCTTCATCTGCCGCGCCAGCGCGGTGAGTTCATGGATTTGCATGGGACATACCTCACTTTTGAGAAAGAGGAGCCGGAGAGAGCGCTGCCGTCAGCACCCGTTCCCCTTATTCCTCATAGAAGGTGATCTTCAGCAGTTCTTCCGGGGTGGTCTCGCCCTCGCGCACAAGCTGCAGGGCGGCCTCGCGCAGGCTGGTCATGCCCTGATTGCGGCGGGCGGCATCGGTCAGCTCCTCCTGCGTGGCTCCGGCGGAGATCAGCTCGCGCAGCTCACGGTTGATGATGACCAGCTCGTGGATTGCCACGCGGCCGCGGTAGCCGGTGCCGTTGCACTGGGTGCAGCCGCTGCCGCGCCGCACAAAGGGGATGTCGGGGCCGAGGTAGGTGCGCTCCTCCTCGGTGACGGGCATCTGCCGGGCGCAGTGGGGGCAGACCCGGCGCATCAGGCGCTGGGCGACCAGCCCGGCTACCGAGTTGGCGATCATGTACCGCTCCACGCCCATGTCCTCAAGGCGGACGATGGAGGAGAGCGCGTCATTTGTGTGCAGGGTCGAAAAGACCATGTGGCCTGTGATGGCCGCACGGACCGAGATGGACGCCGTCTCGGCATCGCGGGTCTCGCCGACCATGATGACATCGGGGTCCTGACGCAGCAGGGCGCGCAGGCCGCTCTCAAAGGTCAGGCCCGCAATGTTGTTGACCTGCGTCTGGTTGATGCGGGCCAGATTGCGCTCGACAGGGTCCTCGATCGTCGAGACATTGACCTGCCGCTCGGCGATGGTCTGCAGGACCATGTAGAGCGTTGTCGTCTTGCCGGAGCCTGTCGGCCCGGTCAGGTAGACGATGCCGTTGGGGCGGTTGAGCAGCGGCAAAAACCGCCGGTAGGTCTCATCGTTCATGCCGAAGTGGTTGGCATTTTTAATGTAGGTGTTGCTGGACAGGATACGCAGCACGGCCTTCTCGCCAAAGACGGTCGGCAGGATCGAGACACGGACATTGACATCGGGGCCGGTCTCAAGCCGGGCGCGGAAATGCCCGTCCTGCGGGATGCGGTGCTCGGCAATGTCAAGGTTGGACATGATCTTGATACGGGCGATGAGCGGCTGATGCAAAGCGCGCTGCAGCGTCACATAGTCGATGATGACGCCGTCAATGCGCATACGGACCTTTGTCTCGCCCTCAAACGGCTCAATGTGGATATCCGAGGCGGTGGTCGTCACGGCACGCTGCACAAGGCTGTTCAGCAGGCGGATGATCGGCGCGTCCAGATCGCCGCCCTCGGCGGTCATGTCGATGGCGAGATCTTCCGTCTGCGCGGCGGCCATATCGCTGCTGTTGGCGCTGCGGGCCGCCTTGCGGGCGCTGACCTCGGCGTAATAGTAGCGGACGGCGCGGCGCAGCGGCTCCAGCTCGGCCAGCACGATCTCCGGCTCCATGGCGGTCAGCTGGCGGATGTCCTCGATGGCGTAGTAGTTCAGCGGGTCGTTGGCGGCGATGGTCAGCGTATGGCCGCTCTGCGCGATGGGCAGCATGTCATATTTATGCGCCAGCTCCTGCGGAACCTTCTCGACAGCCGTCACATCAACGTTGGTGTGCTCAATGTCGATCATGCGGATCTGCAGGCGCTTGGCAAGGGCCTCCAGGACCTGCCGCTCATTGACATAGCCCAGCTCCTGCAGTGCCTGGCCGACACGCAGGTCGCGGTGCTCCTTCTGGTAGGCAAGGGCAGCGTTGAGCTGCTCGGGCGTGATGTAGCCGAACTCGATCAGAACATCGCCAAGACGGATGTTTTTCACGGCTGTACGCCTCCTTTGTCACAGAGTACGACGCGCAGCGTCACATTGTAGATGCTGCCGCTGGACGAGGTGCCGTCCGCTGCGGCAAAGCTGCGGGTGGTGATGGAAAAGTTCTGCAGCTGGATGGACGGATAGTTGTCCGCCAGATCATCGAGCAGGCTCAGAAAATTGCTTGCCTCGCCCGAGCAGCTGAAGGTCACATCGGAGGTCTGGAGGTAGCCGGGCTGGTCATAGTAGGGTACAAGGTCAGCGGCAAGGAACTGCTGCAGCAGGGCATTGCCTGCGGCGGGGGGGTCCACCCGATCCGCCGTGACGGCGGCCGCAGCGCTGCCGGCGGGGGCGGGGCTCTGCCCGGCCTGTGTACCGGCAATGTAGCCGGTCATGCTCTGGGTCAGCGGCTGGCCGATGCTCAGGGAGACGGGCTGCATGCTGTGGTTCAGCTCAAGGCCGGTCACCAGCGTGTCCAGCTCATCACTGGTCAGGATGCTGTAGTACCGCGCGTTGGCAGTCTGCAGCTCTCCCCAGGCGGTATTCTTGTCGGCGGCGTTCACGCCCGCCTGCAGGATCGTCTCCTGCATGGTGATCTGGGCGTCCTGCGCCTCGGTCAGATCGGCGCGGGCCTGCTGCAGGCTGCCGATGCCGGGGATCAGCAAAAACCGCACATACAGCACGATAAAGGCCAGCATCAGCACGGCATATAAAAGGATCTTGTCGCGCTTGGTCATCGGTGCAATATCCATAACCGCACCCCCCTTACTGCGGCGCTGCCAGAACGCAGCGCAGGTCGATGGAATAGCCGTCATCATCGGCATTGTAGCCGGTATAGCTCACGGTCGAAAAGACACCGCAGCTCTGCAGCGAGCGGATGTAGGTCGGAATGTCGATGACCTGACTGGAGTTGGCGTTGAACTGCAGCTCGCCCGTGGCGGCGTTGTAGCTGGTGAACTGGATCGTGATGGCAGCGCCGCCCGCCGCCTCGACCCGGTGCAGCAGGCTGCTCGTCACATCGGGGTAGCCGTCCAGCAGGTCGGTCATGCCGTCGGCATACTGCGTCAGAGAGCGGAACTGCGCGGCCGCCTCGGCATCCTGACTCGAGGCAAGGAACGCCGCGCTGTTGTCATTGCACCAGTTTACGATGTCCTGCCGCTGGCTGGTCAGGGAGGCGGTGTACAGCGTCATGGCACCCCAGCCCAGCAGGGCGGCGGCCACTACGGCGATGCCGGGGGCAGCGGTCCGGATGCTGCGGCTGCGCTGCTCACTCTTGGCGGCGCCTGCGGCCTTTTGCCAGCGCAGATAAAAGTTGTTTTGTTTCATAGCCATAATTTGTATGTTCCCCTGGCTTGTATAGTTGGTGCGCGGGTCAGCGCGCGATCAGATTGCCTGCGGCGGAGAGCGTCTGCGCAAAGGCTGTGCCCTCAGGAAGCTTGACGGTAGGCGAATCCGGGAATTGCGCCACCCGCAGCGCGAGCGCCTCGCAGCCCGGGCGGCAGACGGCAAGGTCATCGGCGTCTGCACCGGCAAAGTAGACGGTCGTGATCGGATTTTCGCTCTTGCCGGCAATGTGGAACTGCAGGATGCCCGACAGCTTCTGTGCGATCTCGGCGCCGGATTCTGCCGAGCCGCGCGGGTTGAACAGGCGGCTGCGGGTCGAGTAGGTGTACTGCCCCTTCACAAACAGGCAGGCCGAGACGGTGTCATCGTCAAAATGCAGCAGCACAAAGGTCTCGCTCTGCAGGGCAGGGATCGTGCGCACTGCCTTGATGGGGGCGGCCAGACCCAGATCGATGCTGTACAGCTTGAAGCCGGCCGCCTTGGCCAGCGCTGCATACCCGGCAATGACGCTCTGCTCCACGCGGGTGGCCAGCACCGTGTCGGCGCGGGTCTTGGCATCGCGGGCCAGCAGCATATAGTCGTCAAGCGGGGCTGTTGTCTCGGCGCCGCCGGACGAAAGCTCATGCGCCAGCACGGCCAGCCGCTTTTTCTCGCTCATGGCGGGCAGGGAGATAACGCGGTGTACGAACTGACTGCCGCCCACGATCAGCGCCACCCGGCCGGTGGGCAGCTTATGGCGGGCAAAAAAGGCCTTGAGCGCCTCGGCGAGGTCGGCCTCGTTGGTAATGACGCCGTTGATCAGGCAGCCCTCGGGCAGCTGGGCCGCGGCGGCGGCGGTGATCCGTGCGCCCTTGGCGGTGGGGCTGCCCACCGCGGCGTACACCGTGCGGCTGCACAGATATAAAGAGGTAAGTGATGCCATGAGGAACCCTCCGGAATATAATTTAAATGGCGCCGGACGATGCGCCGATGGTGCCGTAGGACTGGTAGATCGGCACGATAACAGCCGCCACAACGCCGCCGACCACCAGACCCATGATGACGATCATCACAGGCTCCAGCAGGGTGACAAGGCGCTTGGTGGCCATCTCGGCCTCGTAGTCGAGCGTCTCGCTGATCGTGGCCAGCAGACTGTCCAGCTTGCCGGTCTCCTCGCCGACGGCGATGGAGGAGGCCAGCTTGACCTCAAAGCCGTCGATCGCGGCGATGGACTGCGACAGGCTGTGGCCGGCGCGGATGCTGTCCAGCGCCGTGCCGAACTGACTTTCGATCCAGCGGTTGCCGATCGAATCGCGCGCAGCGCCCAGCGTTGTGATGATGGGCACGCCGCTGCCGTACAGGTTGGACAGGGTGCTGGCAAAGCGGGCGGTGCAGATCTTGCGGTTCAGCACGCCCACGACCGGCGCATGCAGGATAAAGCGGTCCCACTGGCGGCGGATGCGGGGCTGGGCCAAAAGCAGTTTGAAGCCGAAGAAGATCAGCGCCAGCGCCACAAGCAGCAGCGGCCAGTTGGCGCCCACAAAGTCGCTGGCATCAAACAGAAGCTGCGTCAGGAAGGGCAGCTTTTCCATCTGGTCAAACATCGGCTTGAACTGGGGCAGCACAAAGGTCATCAGAATCGCAATGACCGCCACGATCAGCACGCAGAGGATGAGCGGGTACATCATGCTGTTGCCGACCTGCTGGTTCATCTTATGCTCGCGCTCATAGTAGGTGGCCATCCGGGTGCAGGCGTGGTCGATGCTGCCGGTGCCCTCGGCGCTGCGGATCATCGCCAGCAGCAGGTTCGGGAACGCCGGTGCGCAGGACTCCATCGCATCGGACAGCGGGATGCCCTTGCGCAGCTCGCCCAGCACGGCCTCGTACAGGGCGCGCTGCTGCGGGTCGATGCTGCGCTCATCCGCCATGATGCGGAAGGCACGCACCAGCGGCACACCGGCAGTCAGCAGGGTGCCCAGATTGCGGCAGAAATCCGCCAGCACGGCGGTCTTTAACGGGCGGAAGGTGCTGCGGACGCGCTTGGTCTGCAGCGCCTCGCTCATGTACAGGCCGTCATCGCGCAGCTTGGTGTAGAGTGCCTCCTCGCTGGGGGCGTCAGCCATGCCGCGGACAGTCTTGCCCTGAGCGTTGGTCGCAGTATAACGAAATTGTGGCATAGGGGAGAAACCTCCGAACGGATAGTGAGATCAGGCGGGTGCTGCACTATTACAAAAACGCGCAGTACCATTGCAGGATCGGCTCGCCGAAAAGCATGGCGATTACGATGCCCGCACATAAAAACGGGCCGAAGGCAAAGTGGTCCTTCTTGTCGGCCCTTTTGGCGGCCAGCAGCCAGATGCCGTAAAGGCCGCCGCCCAGAATGCCCAAAAACATCGCCAGCAGCGTGTTCTGCCAGCCGAGGAACAGCCCGGCGGCCGCCATCAGCTTGATGTCGCCGCCGCCGAACGCGCCGTCAATGACAAGGCAGAGCAAAAGCATCGGCACGCTGACGCAGAACGCCCCGATCAGGTGGGGCAGCCACCCGGCGGGGGAGAGCAGCGTCCCTACAACGCCGCAGACCGCCAACGCGAGATTGAGCCGGTCGGGGATAAGCTGTGTCTCGGCGTCAATGAGCGCGACGCTCAGCAAAATGCCGCAGACCGCCAGCGCGGTGAGCGCCGCCCAGCTCATGCCGAACAGCCCCTGCGTCAGGCTGAGCGCGGTGCCGAAGCGCCGGGTGCAGCCCAGTGCCAGCACGCCGCCCAGCACCTCGACCAGAAAATACCGCACCGGGATGCGCGCGCCGCAGTGGCGGCACCGCCCGCGCAGAAGCAGCCAGCTGAAAACCGGCACAAGGTCGGGCGCGCCCAGCGTATGGCCGCACTGCGGGCAGTGGCTGCGCCCCTGCAGGGGGTCCATGCCCCGAGGCAGCCGCCAGGCCACGACATTCATAAAGCTGAACAGCGCCGCGCCCAGCAAAAAACGGATCAGATCCAAAAGGCACTCAAGCAGCAGCATGGCTCGCCTCCGTCAGGTAATGCAGGCGGTCCTCCGCGCGAAAGACACGGTAGCCCTCGGCAGCGTCATAGACGGCGAAGATGCTGTTTTCCTGATAGAGCAGCCGCTGCACGGTGTAGCCGTTGTCCGCCACCTGCAGAAGGCACACGCTGCCGGGCAGTGCGCCCAGTGTCTCGATCTCCTCAGCCACGCCATCGGCAAAGCCGTCTGCGGTCGTCTGGTCGGCAAAGGTGCGCCCGGTGGAATAGCACTGCGCGGACACGGCCCCGGCGGCCAGCCGCGCCGCCTTGACCTGGGCCAGTGCCTCCCGCGCGCGGGCCTGATAGCGCAGCTCGGCCGCGCCGGTCACAACGGTATAGATCACAGCGAGCAATGCCAGCAGCAGGGCCAGCTTTTCAGCAAAGGAGGTCCTGGCCCATTTTTCCCCGGTGTTGCGCAGCCAGGCGCCCAGTCGTGCTGCCAGCATGGTTTCACTTCCTCTACTTCTATATATAACACACTAACCAGTATACCCCGCAGAGGCTGTATTTGCAAGAAATTTCACGAAAAAATCCCACACTATTGTTGGAATGTAACACAAAATCTGTCAAAATAGTATGTGCCGCCCGTATAGAACACTATATTTGGTGTAAATTTGTCGAAATCTCACCACACTTGTTGCGAAAAGATCACAAACCGAGTATAATACTGTCATATATAGTCTTATTATGTCTTACTGTACAAATTTGCAGGGCGCTGCCGCAAATTCCAACGGCCGCTACGGCGTCTGCCGGGCGGGAATATGCGGCAATGCCGTGATATAAACGGGAGCATCTATGGTGCATTGCAACAAGAAAACGCGCAGAAGCAGCGGCTTCACGATGGTGGAGCTTATGGTTGTGCTGGCGATCATGGCAATTTTGGCGGCCATTGTGGGGGGCGGCCTAATCGCCTATACCCGTCTGGCCCGATTTGAGAAGAACGAGGCGAACGCCCGCACCCTTTTCCAGACCGCGCAGATCGCCCTGACCCGCAGGGACACAGCGGGCGAACTGGACGATTTCCGCCAGAAGGTGCTGTTGAACGGTCAGGCAGGCGCGCATTTTGACCCCGCCGCGCAGAAGGCCGATGAGCTGAACAAAAATATCTATGCCCTGTATTATGATAAAGTAACAGATGATGACAGCGACAATGAACTGCTGCGCGAGCTGCTGGGCGATTACATCTACGATGATTCGCTGCTGAATGCGGCCATCTGCGTTGAGATCGACGCCGCCAGCGGGCAGGTGTACTCAGTGTTTTATGACACAAACGCCGATAAGCTGCGCTTTGTGGAAACGGACGGCGCAACGAACATTTATGACCGGAGCTATGACCACCGCCGCCATGACAGCCTTGTGGGCTACTACTCGGCCGAGGACCGTGTGAATGTGGTCGAGCTGCAGCAGACCAAGCTGAAGGTCAAGAACCCGCGCCTCTCCAACACCGAAACACTGACCCTGAGTTGGGGCGGCGATGTGACCCGCGACACGCAGGTCCAGTATGTGGCAACAGCCTACAGCAAGGACGGCACGAAAAAGCTGTTTGAGATCGAGGTGGAGCTGCCGGCAGTCAAGACCAATGAGCCGGTGCCGCTGAAAACAAGAATCTATAGCTATGGTGCGGATGGCAAGGAAACACCGGTTGAAAAGACCCTCTACTACCCCTTGAGCTACAACAAGGGCAACTTTGTCCTGACGCTGGACGCAATGGCCAGCGCTGATTTGCTGCGCTCCTGCGAGAATGACAGCGGCGCGGGGGCAAACAGAATTAGTGTGGCCGACACCAGCCTGTACAGCATCACCCGCCTGATGTCGGGCGGGCCGCAGGATTTCTATGTCACGCTGCAGGCCAAGGCGCGGGACGACTATTCCGGCAGCTATACCCCCAGCACCCCGGCCGACACCAATGTGGAAAACAGCCTGTTTGCAAAAGAGGCAACAGCCACTGAGGGCAACCTTACCTATTTCCGCCATCTGTACAACCTGCGCTGGGCGGACAGTTGGGCGTCCGGCCAGACTGCCGACTACACCCTCGCCGCGCAGAGCCTTGGTGCCACCGGCCTGAACTGGACCGGCGGCAGCGTTACGGTCTACTGCCCGGCACAGGGCAAAAACTTCCCGCCGGAGGCCAAGGTCCCCTCGGCAGAGGAGGCCGTGGCGTGGCCGACCATTCTGACATTGCCCAAAAATGTAACGCTGGACGGCGAAAATATCACCATCATGAACCTGCAGCTGCGCGGCAGCTCTGTTTCCCGGACCGGCAGACAGAAAAACGAAAATTTGCTTGACCGCTACATCGGCCTTGTGGGTGAGAATAACGGCACGATCAAAAACATGACCCTGCGCGATGCCGATGTGCAGGTCAATGTTGAGGTCGTTGCCCGCGCAGAAGGCACCCTGCCGCTGACCGGGACCACAGCCCTGCAGCCGCTGGAAACAACTGACAGCGCGTACCGCGACATCCGCGCGGTCGGTGCTTTGTGCGGCGTCAACACCGGCACGCTGGAAAAATGCACCCTGACCCACGGCAAAAACAATGCGGTTTCCGCGCAGGTGCTGGCAATGCTGCCCTTTGACGATACCGCCACCGCGACAGCCCGCACAACAGTAAGTGGCACAGCCTATTATACAAACGAGCCGCGCGGCATTGGCGGCCTCGTGGGCGTTGCCATACCCAAAAACGGCCAGACGCAAACAATTTCCACGCTGACGGTGGATGCCAATGTGACGGTAGCCGGTCTGCTGCAGGACAACAGCCCCAAAGCTGCGGACAAAACCCTTACGGAACAGGCACGCTACGCCGCAGCCGCCAGCGGGCAAAACTCGATCTGGCGCAGCATCGGCGTGGGCGGTGTGGTCGGCACGATGGATGCCGCCAACCTGAAGCTTGAGGCAGACCCCATCAATAAAAAAACCATAACCAACAAGGCCGCCGTCATCGGCAGCGCCTTTACGGGCGGTGTTGTAGGCAATCTTTATAACAGCGGCAATACAACTGACCCCCTGACCGGCCTTCAGAACGAGGGTACGGTCAGCGTGGGCGTCAACTACCTTGGCGAAAACAGCCGTGTGCTGGGCCAGTTCTTCGGCGGCATTGCGGGCTACTGCAAAGATGTCACGCTGAGCGGCAGCACCAGCACCACCCGCCGCGATATGACCGAAACACAGCTGAAAACCGCCGTCAAGGGCGGGTATGCTAACGATGGCGCACTCACCGATGACAGCCCGCTCAAGGGTGATTTTGTCGGCGGTTTGGTGGGCTTTGCCAGCGGGTGTAAGCTGGATAATTGCACCACGCAAAAGGGCTATGTGCTGGGCCGCTGCTTTGTCGGCGGCATGGCGGGCGGCTTCAGCGGCAGCCAGCTTGAAATAACCGGCGGCAGCAACAGCAGCACCGTGCTGGGCAACCGCTATGTGGGCGGTGTTGTGTCGGTCAACGGCAGCCAAAGCACGGTCAGCGGCGTTACCAACAGCGGCCTTGTGGCGGGCCTTGGCAAAAATGCGGCCTATGTGGGCGGTATTGCGGGCCTGAATGATGCCGATTGGGGCAGCACCAACGCAGCAAATACAACTGCCACCATTCAAAACTGTGTCAGCAGCATGGCCTCGGACACCGCCACCAACAGCAGCCGCAGCGCCCTGCTGCAGGCGCTGAGCATCTATAAAGATGCAAGCAATCAAGAAAAGACCACCCGCGCGGACTATGTGGGCGGTCTGGTCGGCCGCAACGGCAAAAATGCCGTGCTTACATGGGACAATGAGGCAACCACGGTGCAGATCGGCGCGGTCATCTGCGGCAATGATTTTGTCGGCGGTCTGGTCGGCTGCAACGATGCAACGACGAAAATTACAAATACCAGCACCTCGCTGCTGACCGTCAGCGGCGAGGTCGTGGGCGGCAAGGCGGTCGGCGGTATGATCGGCCTGAACCTTGCCCCGGCCCTGCCCGCGGCCGATATAAAGGTGACGGAAATCAGCGGCACGCTTTGCGTGGGCGGTGTCATCGGCGCTAACATGCCGGTGGCCGGCACGGACGGAACGGCGTTTACCATTACATCCGCCACATCCGGCGGCACGGTCGGCAGATTTACAACCACCGCAAAGGCGGGCCGCATCAAGGCCGACGGTCTGGCGGGCGGCATCATCGGCTATAACTGCCTGCTGGCATCGGCCTCGAACGATTTGACAACGATTCTGCCCGCCGTGGCGGAGAAAACAGGCCTTGTGACGGTCAATACATTGCCGCGCAGTGACAAAGAGATGAACCTCAACGGCGCGGCCAACCAGTTTAATCTGGAGGTCAACGCCTATGTGGGCGGCATTGTTGGCTATAACGATGCAGAAACCCGCCTGACCATCCGCAGCGCAACAAACGGCAGCCAAAGCAATGCGGCATCGGTCGGCAGCCTGAAAATGCGGGGCGAGACCGGCACCCTCGGCAGCGGTGTCAGCCTGCAGGACTATAACAACAGCTTTAACTATAACGCTTATGCTGGCGGTAAAGATGCCCGCGGCTATATGGCGGGCGGCATCATCGGCTGTGTGACCCAAAACACAACGCTGGAAGGCTGCACCAACTACGGCATTGTCTCCCACAAGAGCGCGGCGGGCGGCATCGCCGGCTGGAATGGCGGCAGCATCAAAAACTGCCATACCTACGCCACACTGGGCACCCAGCAGGACGGCTATGCCTACCTTGGCGGCATCGTCGGCATCAACAACGGGACGGTCACGGACTCGGCCCCGGCAGCAAGCATCACCGTGCGCGGTCGGTACATCATCGGCGGCGTGGCGGGCCTGAACCTGACAGGTGCGAGCATAAGTTATAACAATTCCGATAATACGATCCCCGTTACGGTGCAGGCAAACGAGTGCGCGGGCGGTGTTGCAGGCGTAAACTGCGGCAACATCGCATTGGGCAGCACAACCCTGCAGGTCAACATTACGGCAGAAAGCTATGCAGGCGGCATTGCGGGCAGCAACAACACGCGCAACGCCACAACAGCCAGCATTGAGGGCGGCAATGTGACAGGCACCGTCACGGCCACCAAGAACTACGCAGGCGGCGCAGCCGGTGCAAACTATGCCAATATTACCGGTGTGACGCTGGTTGATGGGGCATGTGTGCGCGCCAATGACCAGTTTGCAGGCGGTATTGCGGGCAGCAATAGGGCTGGCACTAACGGGCAGATAGGCACGATTACACGCTGCACCAACAATGCGAAGCCGAACGGAAACAACTACACGGTATATGCCACCAACGGCAATGCGGGCGGTATTGCAGGCAGCAATGAAAAAGGCGCCCAAATTATAAACGCCAGCGTGGATAATGGCGTCAAAATCGGCGTTGCCAAGTGCGATGCGGCGGGCATTGCGGCCAATAACTTCGGCACCATCACGGGCGGCACTGTCGGCAGCTGTACTATTACCTTTGCCGGGGAAAGCATCGGCGCGGTCACGGCCATCAACAATGCGGGTGCAACGATCAGCGGTGTTATGCTTAAAGAAAACGCCAACATCGCTTTCCATGGCCCGGCCACCAATGTAGGCGGCATTGCAGGCAAAAATGCCGGTACGATTGATAAGTGTACTGTCAGCAGCCCTGCACTGGCGCTCAACGGCCTTACGGCCCGGGCAGACAGCATCAGCCTTGGCGGTGCGGCGGGCGTCAATATGCAGGGCGCAACAATCAGCGAAACAAATGTTACACTGAACATTACAGACAATCTGAATAAATACAAGAATCTGGGCGGCGTAGCCGGCGAAAATGCCGGCAACGGCACTCTGTTAAAGTGTACCTATCAGGGCGCGCTGGGCAAGGCTGATACTGCGGCAAATATCACCACGGGCGCAGCCAATGTGCTGGACACCGTGGGCGGCATCGTCGGCCTGAACAATGGTAAGGTTGATGGGTGCAGTGTGCCCCAAATCAAGCTGCAGGTGATGGGTGCCTCGGGCTTGAGCGACAGCCAGACCTATGCGGAAAAGCTGAAAAGCGCCAGCAGCGTGGGCGGCATTGCGGGCCGTAACAACAGCACCATTACATCCTGCTATGTTGCCACAGCGAAGGACAGCGGCAGTATCATCACCGCGCGCTACGGCTTTGTGGGCGGCGTGGCAGGCGCAAACAACGGCAGTATTAGCAGCAGCGGCAGTGGTGCGGCATTTACGGATAAATTTACCTATCAGGTCGATGGCGTAAATTGTGAAAGAACAATGTTTGACCGGGTCAGCATGTTGCTGGACGGCAAAGTGGAAAGAAAAAATGGAGAAACTGAAAAAATTGAAGAAGTAGCCGATGAAAATGATGCTGTCAATACCATGATCAGCACCCTGAAAGGCAATACTTATAACGACCTTAAAGGCGTTGATACGGTGTCCCCGAATAACTACAGCGAAGTCTACACCGCCACCGGCCTTGCCAAAAATGACCTGCTGGTCGGTCTGCGCGGTACAACTGCTGCAAACGGAAAATCCAGCGGCTATCTGGGCGGCGTGGCAGGCTTCAACACCGTCAACGGCACGATCACAGGCGCGGCAACCGGTAAGTGGTTTGTCTACGGCGATAACACGACCGATGAATCCAAAATCGGCGGTATGATCGGCATGAACGAGGCAACCGGCGAGGTCAAGCTGCTGGTCAACTGCGCCGCCGTGCGCCGCTTTACCCGCACAGACAGCAATAAAAATGACGATGACACGACCTATAGAGACAACAAAAATATTGCCTATGTGGGCGGTGTGATCGGCGTGCAGCAGAACACGGCCGATGACAAGTGGGTCATCAGCGAGTGTGTGAACCTTGGCACTGTGTTTGACAGCGGCTCCAACTATATCGGCGGCATCATTGCCTCCTGGCTGAAAAACGGCGGCACGATTGAAAAATCCTTCAACTTCGGCAGCCTTAACACCAATACCAACTGTGGCGGCGGTTCGGGCACGGTCGGCGGCATTGTGGGCTTTTTTGACCAGCCCACCCCCGGCGGCACGGCAAATATCCTCTCCTGCCAGAACCACGGCGATATTCTATCCAGCGGAAATTGGGAGGGTGACAAAAAGCACGGCGCCAACGATGTTGCCGGTATCCTTGGCAAGGTGGTCATGGCGGACGGTACAAATGACTATCTGCGCATCAACATTGTCGATTGCGTGAACGGCGATGTTACGATGCAGTGCGAGTCGCTGGCAGCCGGCATCATGGGCTGGCTGGGACCATTTGGTGACGGTGGAACAAAAATTCCGAATAAGGTCGAGGTTTATATTGACCGCTGCCGTAACTACGCTACGGATGTTACAATTTCACTTAAATCAGGCGATATCAACTTGTTTGCAGGTATCTGCGGCAACCGTGGCAATGGCAGTGCAACGAGTGCATCCACCACAGTGACGAATTGTTTTGCCCTGTATAAAAATACGGTTAGTACCAATAACGCACCCATTGCGATGAACCGTAGAAGTGAAAACATCGTGGCCTACGGCAACTACTTTATGGACGAAAACAGCTTTGAAGAAAAGAAGATAGCGGCACTGCTGAAGCTTACGGAAGGTCAACCAAGCAACAAGACAACTGTTAACAGTGGAAAAACATACGGTGAGCCTTGTGGTGACCACTATAAATATGGTACACGGCTGTATGCGGGTATTGATAACTCCATAGAGAGCGGAAACAGTTTCTTTGCAGCAGGTATGATGTTTGATCGGAATTTGAATACGGTTGATACTACAAAATGTTACATAAAACAGCCTGTAACCACTGAACAGCCTGCAACCACTGAACAAAAACTGGCTACGATTTTCTATGATTCCAACAGCCAGTACACGGAGGATATCAACCAACAGAATCTTGCCACCATCCTGCTGTGGTACGGCGATACAGACAACAGTAAAGCCCCGAGTATGAAGGACATCACGGACGACTTGATCCAGAACTACTATACGCAAGTTTTGGACAAGTTCAGCCCCGGGACGGTTTCTAATGTAAAAGTCCAACATGAAAACGTTGACAGCGCTGTCTATGGCCGCTATGAGGTGACATGGACGGCCGCGGCCACAGAGGGCATTTTCCCGCAGAACGAGATACAGAATGTAAGCCATTATCTGGTAACGCTGTATAAGGTTGACGGTGCGAACACTGTTGCTTTGGAAAACTACAAAGACATAAAGGTCTACGGCACGCGCTATCTGTTTGACGCGGATGATGCGCTGGCGAAAGCTATTGGCAACAGCCAATTCTGTGTCGGTGTAAAGGCCGTGAACGGAACCGCCACAGGTGCAGAGGTAAAGTCTGACCCGCAGTACTTCGTGCGCCCCCTGCCCACCCCGAAGCTGGAGATCCGCCTGAAAAAACAGCCCAGCAACGGACAGACCTACGGCCAGTATCTTGTGCTGACAAACGCAAGCGATTACAAAGATGCGGGTGACTGGAAAGTAACCGCCTACCTGATGAACAAATCCGGTACGAAGATTACGCTGGATAAAAACAAAACCGAGGCATTGATAACAGAAGGTCTTGGCTCGGCCACCCGCCTGCGCGCCACGGCAACCCCGGGTACAGGTGCAACAGGTGCATGGATGGAGTCTGCCCGCTATGATGAAGAGATCGGTATTCCTAGAACATACTATGCTACCGGTGATTCAAAGAGCAACAGCGGCCTTGTCCACGGTACGGCGTTTGAAACAAATAAGCCAACCATGGGTCAGCCGGTCATAACCGGCAGCACGGCGGATGATCTGTCGATTACCGTGAACCTGAAATTTACCGCTGATACGATAACCAACACCGTGCCGAACTACCGCGTTATGCTGGTGGGTAAATACAACGGTGACGAAACAATCAGCAATGCGGCAGAGGGTACAGCAGCAACCAACACAAAGCCGCTGAACGGCCAGTATGTGACGCTTGCTGCGGTGGAAAAGCCGGTCTACAGCAGCGGCACGGAATTTGTGCTGAGCAACCTGCCCGCCGTGGTTTTTGACGGCAGCTACACCGACCTGAAGGTCATCTCTGTGCCTATTGATGCCGGTTATCCGCAGGTCGTGACCCGCTGGGAAATCACCGCAGATGAAGCCTTGAAAGCTATTGGAGAGGGTAACATTAACCCCGTCAGCTGGAACAACGGCATCGAGATCGTGCGCGGGGCGGACGGCAAATTCAGCTATTACCACCTGACCCCGCTGCAGTTCTTTGCAGACAATGACCCGTGGTACAGCATAAGTGGATTTGTTACAAAGCAGATTCGCACGGACAACCTCAACCTCACGCTTCTGAAAGCCCCCAAGGTAAGCAGCGAAACCACGAGCAATGTGGACGGAAACAACAAGCTGAACTATACCTTTACATGGACGCAGTACAATGCGGACGGCACCACGCCAGATACAACAGAACATGACTACGATGTCACCCTGTACGGCCTGCTGACCGAAAAGGATAGCGAAACCACCGCAATCGCGGGCAAGGAAAAAATCGAGCTGAAGGACGGCGTGTCGCTGGCGGATAAAATCAAATTTAACGCCAAAACCGGCACCTATACCCTGACCCTCTGCGTGGACGATGACCTTGCAAGCGGTAGCTGGCGCTATGATAAGGTGCGGCTGCATGTCACCCGCAAGCCGGGCGATGGGGACACCAATGCAATCGGTCTGGCGGGCGAGGCAGATTGTACGGTTCAGCAGCGCTTGTCTGCGGTAGGTCAGGTCAACAGCATCATGCGCACCAACGACAACAGCGCCAATGCACTGAACTACGACATCACCTGGCCCGCAAGTGCGGACGCCAAAGGCGAGAACACGGTGAGATATACCCTGTACGCAGAAAAGGGTGAGGGCGAAAATTGGACGCCGCTTGCCAGTTGGCCGGGCATCACGAAAAACAGCTGCACCGTTGACCTTGAGAAGTATCAGGGTGCAACCCTGCGGTTCTATGTCGTAGCAAATGCGGCTGACGAATCGAAGTATTGCAGCCCGAACGGTGAGTACAGCAACCTGCTGGTTGTAGAAAAGCGCCTTGCTGCGCCCGTTGTGACCACAGCCGCGCTAAGCTACCAGACGCCGAGCCAGACCCAGTTCCTGACCGGGGAGAAGCTGACGCTGACGGTTCAAGACAGCAGCAGCGGCAGCAGCTACTACTACATGGGCTATCTCTTTAAGAATGCCGAGGATTACAAGCAAATTGCTGATCTGGCGAACAACTATCAGAAGGAGCAGACGCCCGATGCAAAGGCCCAAAAGCTGGCAGACCTGACGGACGCGCTGAATGCAATGCTGGCCGACACGACCGGCCGCGTGCTGCGCCTGCTGCCGGAAGGCCAGATGGACGGCGGCGCACAGGCAGAAACAACAGCGGGCGGCGCAGCGTTTGCGCTTGGCGATGAAAGCTTTACCATGAAGCCGGAGTATGCCGGTTACTGGCTGCTGCCCGCCCTGCGCAGCATGTCCACCGATGGCACAACCGCCAGCTCCAACTGGTACTACTATGTTGCAGACAGTGCGCAGGCAACCCCCACCCAGATGCAGCTGCCCAAAATCAAGCTGGATGCACCGCAGACGAACCAGAACGCCTTTACAACTGTAGATTCCAAGGCAACCCTGCAGCTGTTCGGCGCTGACGGTGAGACGCCATGGACGCCCGCAAGCACAGAGGCGGATATTTCTCGCTTTGCAGTGGAATGGAACGCCGTAAACTACAGCAAGGAAACAGGGGAAGGTCTGGCAGACAAGTATCAACTGGAGATCGCTTCTGCCGATGGCAACACAACCGACAAGATCACCTTTACTGTGGCCGAGCGGAATGTAATGGACGAGGACGGTACGATCACAACCAAGTGCGGGGAAATCCTGTCTGTGACAAAGGTTGTTATAATAAAGGATACTGCCTATACGATCACGATCCTGCCGACCGAAGAAAACGGGCGCACATTCTATGATCTGACCACTACGGTCAAGACGAACAAGGATGGCGAGGCAGTCCTTGACAAGGACAAGAATCCCGTACTTACAACGAACCATGTGACGCTGGAGGGCCATTATGAGCTGAAGGACGCCAGCGGTACGCCGCGCTATAAGCTCGAAACCTTTGCAACGCTGGAATACCTTGACCGTGACGGTGAGCCTGGCTACCGCGTAACGCTGCCTGACCTTGTCGATCTGCTGCACAAGGACGATACACGCCAGCGCATTACCGGTAAGGTTACTGTGCTGGCCGAGGGCGATGCGGAAAAGACCACCCAGTCTGAAAAGCTGGAATTGACTGTGCCGAATGACGGTACAGCTGCCGCCCTGACCATGACAGCAGAGGAGCAGCCCGCGCAGGACGCTGCAGCAGAGCAAAGCCCTGCCGCAGCGCCACCGGTTTTGCGGGCGGCGCGTGCCCTGCGGGCAACGCCCGAAACGGCTGCAGCTGAGAAAGAGGAGCTGCCTGCAGTGGGATAACACAATGAAGGAGGGTATACCTATGGGCAGAAAAGCCCGCGGTATCATGCAAAATCAACAGGGACTGTCAATGATCCTTGTGCTGTGTATCGGCGCGGTTTTTGCGGCGCTGTCTGCGGCGCTGGTCTATGCGGCGTCTGTGTTGACGGCGAACGCGAACCGCCAGTTGATAGAGCAGGAGGTGTATACCCTTGCAACGAGCTTTTCCGATGTGCTGGATGACCAGCTGACCGGCTACAGCACGGCAGCGGGCAGTGCGCAGGCGGACAGCCTGGCAGCGTTCATTGACAAAACCTACCTTTTGCAGACTACCTACAGTGATGCCACAGAGCATACCTTTGCGGACGAAAGCAGCGGGCTGGAGATCACGCTCAAAAAGACGCCGGCTGACGAGGTGGATAAAAGCGAGTATGTTGCAGCGCTGGCAACAAAGGGCTATGACATTACTGCACTTAACGGCCAGCTTGACAGCTTTAAAGATAAGGAACTGTCGGATTATGTTGTGGAGGTGACGGTGACTGCAAAGCAAGGGAGCGAGAAGTTCTCCTACACAAGGAGCTACCAGCACACCAGCACATGTAAAGTGGCGTACTATACGATTGGCACGGATACGGCCCGGTATAGCAGTTATCAGTTGACCAAGGTTGGCGAAAATGAAACGAATCAACAACTCGTTTTTAAACGCACGGATGTTGATAGCACATATACACTGCGCAAGGATGATGATACCGAAATCAAGATTCACTATGACCTGAACCAGACAAAGAGCAGCAAATTTGTGCGCCAATGACCCGGAAAGGAGCGGCTATGTCGAGATACCTTAAAAATCAAAGCGGAGAAACGATTGTGGAAGTGATCGTTTCCCTTGTGCTGCTGCTTATGTTTACGGCGCTGTTCGTGGTGTCCCTGCGTTATGCGCGCACCATGTCATTGAAGGCGGAAACGATCCGCCAGACGGCCTATGCGCAGTGCGAAAAGCTGTACCCCGCCGGAGATGGAAAGCCCCAATGGGTGAATGACGGCGGCACTGCAAGCTATACCTTTACCGGTACGGGCGCACAGTTTGTTGTTGGGAATGTCCAAAAGCAAAAGCTTGAGGCAAAGGCCTCGGAGGATGGCACGGATGAGACCTACACCTTCCACCGTTACAGCAAGGGCCAGTCAAATACCAGCGGGGGACAGGGAACACCATGATGCGAGTGCTGAAAAACAAAAGGGGAACAACGCTGGTCGAGCTTGTTGTCTGCATGGTGCTGCTGTCGCTGTTTACGCTTGCGGCTGTCACGCTGATACAGCCCAGCGCGCAGGCGTATATGCAGGTGCAGCAGCAGACCCGCGCCCAGAATCTGGCCGATGCGCTGATCGAGACCATCCGCGGCGAGCTGCTGAGCGCTAACGGGTATATCCGCTTTGCGGACGGCGCAACAGACAGTGATTTGGACACGGTGTTCAAAGAAAAAACCGGTGTCAGCAGCGGTACGGCGTTGGAGTTCAGCGTCTATCCCAATCATATTGAGCTGATCGACAAGGATAAGGTCCCGGCGCTGACAAAGGCGGACGGAACGCCGCTGCTGACCCAAGAGACCGCGAACGAGCTGGACGGTTACCTGCACATGCGGTTCTATCTGCAGGAAAAAAACATCTATAAGCCCCAGCATGAGGTGACATTAGAGAGCGGAACGAAGCTGCCTTATGTTGCCTACGCCTACACGACAGCCTACCCCAAGGACGCCTACATGGGGATGTTTATCAGTGACCTGCAGTTTTACGCCCGCAGCTATACCAAGGCCGAGGGGGAAAAATACGCCCATGTCACGGCACTGACCGTTGTGCTGACCGTGGCCCAGAAGGACGCACAGGGCAAGGCTGTGCCGCTTTGTACCCAAAAGGCGATCGTGCCGCTGCCGGGCGCACCGGTGTATATCGAGGAACCCGGCAGCTGGGACGGCAGCAACCCGGCGGTGTCCTGAAGCACCGCCCAAGCAAGAACATCCCGTGTTATACTGGACAAACCTCTTGATTTTTGTTATACTATAAAACGATATGAGGAGGGTGGGGCGCTGTGCCCCGTTGTATAGAGCAGAGAGGAATACCACATGGCAACAGTCGAAATCAGAATGTTGGGCGATTTTGAGATCCGCGTAAACGGCAGGCCGGTGCTGGCCCAGCTGGCACAGTCCCGCAAGGCAACGGCGCTGGTGCAGTACCTTGTGCTGCAGCGCGGGGAGCGGGTGTCCCACAAGACCATCACCGATACGCTGTGGGCGGGCGAGCGCTCGACCAACCCGGATATGGCGCTGCGCGCGATTTTGCACCGCTTCCGCAATATGATCGAGGCCGAGGGCCTGACCGAGCTGCAGGGCTGCATCCAGACCAGCCGCGGCAGCTACCAGTGGAACCCCGCGCTGGATTGCAGCGTGGATGTGTTTGAGGTCAGCGACCTGTCCGAGAAGGCCCGCAGCGAGGCCGACCCCGAAAGCCGCGGCCGCCTGTATGAGGAGATCGTCAACCTGTACAAGGGCCGTCTGCTGCCCCAGTTTGCCACCGAGCCATGGGTCGAGAGCGTCAGCGTCCGGCTGCACGGGCAGTACCGCACGGCCATTCTGGGCCTGCTGGAGCTTTGCAAAAAGTGGGGCGAAAGCGGCCGCATTATATCGCTGTGTGCCCACGCGCTTGAGCTGGACCCCTACGAGGAGCGCCTCTATCTGGAGGAAATCGTGGCGCTGGAATCGCTGGGCCGCCACACCGAGGCACGGGACCTTGCCCGCCGTGGCAACGCAATGGGCTGCCTGCACCATGCCATTGACCCGGGACGCGCCGGCTCTGCCTACCGCCAGATGCGCCAGGCAGACCGCAACATGGAGAGCGAGCTTTCCCGCCTGACCGCCGCCCTGCCCGACACCGAAAACACCGGCGCCTGCCTCTGCGACTTTGACACCTTTAAGGAGACCTACCGCGTGCTGCGCGGTGTGCAGGCCCGCTACGGTCTGCCGGTGTTTCTGGCCATCGTGACGGTGGCCCCCGGCCAGAATGCCGAGCCTGCCGAGACCGCCACTATGGTGGAGCAGCTTGGCGAGCTGATCCACACCACGCTGCGCCAGTGTGATGTGGCCGCCCGCTACAGCGATATGCAGTATGTCATCATGCTCAGCGGCAGCGCGGCCGAGACAGGCTCCAGCCCGCTGGAGCGCATCAAGGCGGCCTTCTACCGCGTGCCCGCCCACGGCCGGTATCTGCTGAGCTACAATGTCTATGTGCCGGAGATCAAGGCTGACAGCGGACGCGCCCGCCGCCGCAAAAAAACAACGAAGAAATAAGCAATTTTCCCAGCCGCGCCGGTGCGCGGCTCTTTTTTTACACTTTACACAATCTTTTGCCTAAAATTTTTTACAAAAAATCTAAAAAAACTGTTTAAATTTCCACAACAATGTGGTAAAGTAGTATCAAACAGGTGGGAAGTGTTCAAAATTCACTCCGCCGCAAAGAATATCTACGCCGCAGGGCGGTTGGAAACGCCCCGGCGCGAAAAGAGGTTTGACGATCCATGGGCTACGCAAGCAAAGACATCCGCAACATTCTGGTGGCCGGCCATGCCGGCTGCGGCAAAACAACGCTGACCGAGGCACTGCTGTACATGAGCGGCGCTACCGAGCGTATGGGCCGCGTGGAGGACGGCACCACTGCCAGTGACTTCGACCCCGAGGAGACCCGCCGCAAGGCATCGCTGAATGCCAGCGTTGTGCCGGTCGAGTATGAGGGCATCAAGTACAACCTGATCGACGCCCCCGGTCTGTTTGACTTTGAGACCGGCGCCGCCGAGGGCATCATGGCAGCGGAGAGCGTGCTGATCTGTGTATCCGGCCGCTCCGGCGTTACCGTCGGTGCAGAGAAGGCCTACCAGCTGGCGCTGAAAAACAACAAGGCGCGGATGATCTTTGTCACCAAGACCGACCTTGAGAACGCCGATTACTTTAAGATCCTTGAGCAGATGAAGATCAAGTTCGGCCCGAGCGTCTGCCCCTGTGTCGTGCCGGTCCGCCTTGATGACGGCACGGTCGCGTACATCAACCTGTTCAGCCAGAAGGCCTTTAAATATGAGGGCGGCAAGCAGGTGCAGATCGAGGTGCCCGACATCGGCCACCGCTTTGAGGGTCTGATCCAGGCCATGAGCGAGGCCATCGCCGAGACGGACGAGGCCCTGATGGAGAAGTTCTTCGAGGGTGAGGCCTTCACCACCGAGGAGATTGTGCAGGGCATGGCCGCCGGCGTGCGCAGCGGTCAGATCACCCCCGTGTTCTGCGGCAGCGCCGTCAACATGCAGGCGCTGGATATGCTGCTCTACAACATGAATGTGCTGCTGCCCGGCGCAGATACCGCCGCAGCCGTGGCCGAGGATAAGGACGGCAGCCCTGTGGACATCGCGGTCGATGACGCTGCGCCGCTGTGTGCCTATGTGTTCAAGACCGTGGCAGACCCGTTTGTCGGTAAGCTGAGCTTTATCAAGGTGCTGTCCGGCAAGCTGACCGCCGCCAGCAATGCCGTCAACGCCCGCACCGGCCAGCCGGAGCGCATGGGCAAGACGCTGACTGTCTGCGGCAAAAAGCAGACCGATACCGCCGAGATCGCGGCGGGCGACATCGGTGCTGTTGCCAAGCTGGCCACCGCCAAGACCGGCGATACCCTGTGCGACCCCGCCCGCGTTGTGGCGCTGCCCGCACCCGTCTACCCCATCAGCTGCTACCGCATGGCTGTCAAGGTCGCCAAGAAGGGCGACGAGGGCAAGGTCAGCGGCGCGCTGGCCCGCCTGATCGAGGAAGATCCCGCCATCAGCTTTATGGTCGATCCCGAGACGAAGCAGCAGATCATCAGCGGTCTGGGCACCCAGCATCTGGAGGTCGCGCTTGCCAAGCTGAAGAATAAGTTCGGCGTTGAAATCACGCTGGAGGCACCGCGCGTGCCCTACCGTGAGTCCATCCGCAAGAGCTGCAAGGCGCAGGGCCGCCACAAGAAGCAGACCGGCGGCCACGGCCAGTTCGGCGATGTGTGGATTCAGTTCGAGCCTGTGCAGGGCGAGGGCATCGAGTTTGCTGAGAATGTGTTCGGCGGCAGCGTGCCGAAGAACTTCTTCCCCGCAGTTGAGAAGGGCGTCCGTCAGGCGGCCGAGCACGGCGTGCTGGCCGGCTACCCGATGGTCGGCATGAAGGCCACCCTGCTGGACGGCAGCTATCACCCCGTTGATTCGAGCGAGATGGCGTTCATCATGGCCGCCAAGATCGCCTACAAGGCCGCAATCCCCGAGGCCGGCCCCGTCCTGCTGGAGCCCATCGGCGCGCTGCAGGCCCATGTCCCGGCGGACAACACCGGCGATATCATGGGCGAGGTAACAAAGCGCCGCGGCCGCGTGCTGGGCATGAACCCCGATGAGGACGGCCTGCAGGTCGTGGAGGCCGAGGTCCCCGTGGCGGAGATGCAGGATTTCACCACCTTCCTGCGCCAGCTGACGCAGGGCCGCGGGTACTTCACCTTTGATTTTGTCCGCTATGAGACCCTGCCCCAGATGCTGGAGAGCAAGGTCATCGAGCAGGCCAAGGCCCTCGGCAACTTTGCAGATGAGGATTAAAGCGTAAAAAATAAGCACCTGCTGACCGGTGTGCGTGTGACCGGCCAGCAGGTGCTTTTGTTGTATTGCGTTGTAGGGGGCGGCGTCCCCGACGCCCCGCGGGGCATCAAAATTCAGGGCAATACCCAATCAGGTAATCTTCAGCGCCCGCTGCACCCGATACACAATATACCGGAACAGCCCGACGATCAGGCTGCCCTCCACCCAGATATAGTTGGGCAGATTCTTCCACCGGAATTTGGGCTTGTCGATCTTCGGCAGGGCGGCCCATGCCTCGTGGAAGCCCTTTGCGTAGTCGTTGCCGAAGCCGCGCAGCCGGAACATAACGACTTTTAACAGGTACCCCAGCAGCATCGGGATGAAATTCAGGACCAGCATCAGCAGCGGCTGGTTTTTGTAGGGCAGCAAAATGCTGTTGCGGCCGCTCTGGATGCTCTTGAACGGGTTGTACCGCACCGCGCCGGTGGTCGCACCGCAGATGTGGCGGCATTTGGCCGTGGGGCAGTAGACATTTTTGTAGCCGAAATTGTTCGCGCGCCAGCTCAGATCCACGTCCTCGTAGTACGCGAAAAACAGCTCGTCAAAAACGCCGATCTCGTCCAGAATGGATTTGCGGTAGAGTGCTGCGCCGCCGCAGGCGCTGAAAATGCGGCAGGGCTTTGTGTAGCGGCTGGCCCGCAGACCATCGCCGCGCTTGCAGGCAAAACCCAAAATCGTCACATAATCGCCTGCGTCATCGGCCAGCTCCGGCTCATAGTAGCGCAGCATCAGGCTGCTGACCGCAAAAATCTTCGGGTCGGCATCGGCGGTCCTGATAAGCTCGACCAGCCAGTCCGGCTCGGCGAAGGCATCGTTGTTGAACAGGACGGTGTACTCGCCTTTGGCGATCGCAATGCCCTGGTTTACCGCGTGGGAAAAGCCGGTGTTGTCGGCGTTTTCGATCAGGGTGTAGCGGTCGCGGCCGCGGTAGCTGCGGGCAATCGCAAGGCTTTCATCGGTGGAGCCGTTGTCGATGACGATTAGCTCAAAATCCTGCTCGGTCTGTGCCCAGATCGACTCGATGGAATCTCGCAGCCAGCCTGCGCCGTTCAGGTTCGGGATGATGACAGATGCTTTCATGGCGTCTCCTTACCAGAAATAGGGGTTGGCGTAGTAGTAGGTGAGACCGGCGTGCAGCACAGCGCCCAGCACCAGTGCGCCGACCAGCAGGAACACCGCAAAGGCGACTGCCACCACGACGGTGCGGATCAGATAGGCGCGCGCCAGCCGCTGACGGGCGGGGTTGCGGGTGCCGCCGAAGCTCCACACCACCGACAAAACCAGCCCGACCAGCGGAATGGCAAAGAGGATCAGTGCGGCTGTCGTGGCGCTCTGGCTCATGGCAGTGACGGCAGCGTCCTCGTCCCGGTCAGGCGTGTCATACAGCGGCTGGGCAGGGCCCTGCTGCGGCGCTGTGCAGGCGGCCGGGGGCACCGGTGCGCCGCACTGGGGGCAGCTGTGGGCGTCATGCGGCACCAGCAGGCCGCAGTTTTTACAGAAGCGTAGCATAACCTTGTTATTCCTCCAATGTCAGATTGCGGTCCAGCTGGGTGTTCAGAATAATCTGGGTGTTGGTGGAGCCCATCTTTTGCATCTTGGTCAGCAGATGCTCCAGCGCGTCAATGTCGGTGCAGCTCACCTTGATTATAAAATTGTAGCTGCCCGTCACCCGGAAGCACTGCAGCACCTGAGACTCCTGCTCGATCATCGAGAGGAAGCTTGCGCGGGTGGCAGCGTCCACCAGCACCGAGATCAGCGCCTCGACCCGGGCAGGGGCATCGGGGTGGCGCAGCACAACGGTGTAGCCGCCGATGATGCCCTCCTGCTCCAGCCGGTGGATGCGGCTGGAAACGGCGGGACTGGTCAGGCTGACCCGCTGGGCAATGTCTTTGACGGGCATACGAGCATTTTCTGCCAGCAGCTGTATGATTTTGTGGTCCAGTTCGTCCATGAAATGACTCCTTGCTTTTGTTTTGTATAATGCGCACAAAAAAATAATGTGAAGTATACAGACATTGTTGTCTTTAACAAAGTTGAAAAAGTATGCTTTTTTGTGCCGCCGCTAAATAAAATTAAGCGTCAATGGTTTTATTATAATCTTTTGAAAACCAAAATGCAAGTATGACATTTGACATTTTAAGAAATCCTGCTATAATAATACTCGTAATCAATCAAGACATTCACTGACCTTTATATACTTTCCCACCCCTCTATGCACAAAGCCCCGCAGGTAGCCCCTGCGGGGCTTTGTGTTTGTATCTGCTACAAAACAAGCAAAAGTGTGCAAAATATCCCGACAGAGGCAGTGTATTATAAAGAAGTCAGACTGTCAAAAAACTCTTGTAGGGGCGAGCATTGCTCGCCCGTGCCCGTTTGTCTGAGAAAAAAGCTTTCTTGGAAAGTGCGTTGCTGCGCCAAGTCGGCGGGCGGCCAATGGCCGCCCCTACATATTCAATAGGCCAAGAATGTGATTATTAGACGCGCTGTGTTAATATTATTAACTGATTCCGGGTTTGACGGCAGGCCGGCTGCTGTGTTATAATAAAAATTCCGACATCAATCGTCATTTTTTATGGGAGGAATCACTATGCTTATCCCTGTACTGCTGTTTATTGTCGGTTTGCTCTTTTTGATCAAGGGCGGCGACTGGTTTGTGGACGGTGCGTCCGCACTGGCCCGCCGCTTTCATCTGCCGGAGCTTCTCATCGGTGCAACGGTCGTTTCGATCGGTACGACCCTGCCGGAGGTCATGGTCTCCACGATGTCCGCGCTCTCCGGCCATGGCGAGATCGCCTACGGCAACGCCATCGGCTCGGTCATCTGCAATGCGGCGCTGATTGCAGCCATCACCATCGCCGTGCGCCCCGGCAAGGTGGACCCCAAGACCTTAAAGACGCCGGTCGCCTTTTTCTTTGCGGCGGCAGCCATCTACTGTGTGGCGGCCTATGTGTTCGGCCGGTTTACCCGCGTCATGGGCATCATCATGCTGGCGATGTTTGTCGCTTACATGGTCGTCAATGTGCTGCAGATGAAAAACACCCCCGCTGAGGCCCATGAGGACGCCGAGGAGGAGATGCCCCTTGCCAAAACGCTGGTGCTGCTGGTGCTGGGCGCGGTGCTCATCGCGCTGGGCGCCAACCTGCTGGTGGACAACGGCACCCTGATTGCGCAGACGCTGGGTGTGCCGGAGAGCGTTATCGCGCTGACCTTTGTGGCGTTGGGCACCTCTCTGCCTGAGCTGGTCACCGCCATCACCTCGCTGGCCAAGGGTCACAGTGATCTCTCACTGGGCAATGTGGTCGGTGCCAATGTCTTTAATCTGGTGCTGGTCAGCGGCGTTTCGGTCACGCTGGCCCCCTTTACCGTTCCGCAGAGCGCCACGCTGTTCGGCATCAACTCCAGCCTTGTACTGGAGCTGCCCGTCATGCTGGCTGTTATGCTGATTCTCACGGTTCCCGCCCTGTGCAAGGGCAAGCTGAACCGTGCGCAGGGCATTTTGCTGCTGGCGATCTACGCAGCCTTCTGCGCTGTGCAGTTCACGCTGTAAACAACACAGGCTTGGCCCGGCACACCCGCTGCGCAAAGGCAGCGGGTGTGCCGGGCCGCTTTTTGCAAAGCGCCGCACAGAGCCTGCAGACAGGGATAAAAGGCAGATGCCCGGCATACATTTCCGCGAGGTGGTGTGTATGCTGGGCATTTTGGGTTATTTTTTGCAGGTGGCTGCAGGGCATATCCTGTATCTTGCGCTGCATCTTGAGAGCGGGTCCTTTCCACGGCCGCTGCCGCCGGAGCGGGAGCGCGCGGCCTTTGCCGACCTGCGTCAGGGCGGGGCGGCTGCCGCCGCTGCGCGCGACACGCTGATACGCCACAACCTGCGGCTGGTGGCCCATATCTGCAAAAAATACTACGCGGGGGATGCCGCGCAGGACGATTACATTTCGATCGGAACCATCGGCCTCATCAAGGCTGTGGATACCTTCGACCCCGACAAGGGCAAAAAGTTCGCCAGCTATGCAAGCAGGTGTATTGAGAATGAGCTGCGGATGGAACTGCGCCGCACGCGCAGGGCGGGGACGCAGCTTTCACTGCAGGAGCCGCTGGAGGCGGGCGGTCAGCTGACGCTGGCAGACACCTTGCCCGATGAGACTGACATGGAGGCAGACTGCGAGCAGCGTGCCGATGCGGCCCGGCTGCGCAGCATGGTGGAGCAGCTGCCCGGACGGGAGCGGCAGATCATGCGGCTGCGGTACGGCTTCGGCGGTGCGGCACAGACCCAGCAGCAGACGGCGCAGACGCTGCACATCAGCCGCAGCTATGTTTCCCGGCTGGAAAAACGGGCGCTGAAGCTGCTGCGCGATCGCTGGAAAGAATCAAGATGATGTTGAATTGGGCCGGTGTAATATACCTGCGCGAGGCGCATGTGTGGCAAGGTGTGGCAAATTGTGCCGCACATGTGCCACACCTTGATGAAGCATCGAATCTATGTGGGAAATAGAAAAAACAGGCAGTTGCACCGCAAAAAGTAGAAAAGTTGTGAAAATGTTATAAAGTAACTATAATCTCGAAAATATTTCGCAAAAAATCATTGACATTTTACTCACAACCGGATAGTATAAAAGTATAAACGAAATTTTGGGCTACACCGCATGGCTCTATGCACCGCTGAAAGAGGCGAGGTGTACCCTCTGCAAAGATCAAAATGTCTGCAGTGCCGCAGCGTTTTGGGCGGAGGGTGCGCAGCCGCCGGGCGGCGCACAGGCCCGCAGGGCAGACGCCGTGCGGCAGTACCTTAGGGAGAGAGGTATACCAAGTGCACCTGACAAAAAGCGAACAACAGATCATGGAGATTTTCTGGAAGGCCGATCATGCGATGGCCCAGACGGAGGTCGTTTCCACCTGCGTGGAGCGCAAATGGAAGGAACGCTCGATTTTTTCGATGCTGAACAGTCTGATGGAAAAGGGCGTCCTGCGTGAGGTCGGTTTTGTCCGCAGCGGCAAGACCTATGCCCGCACCTTTGAGCCGGCAATGTCCCATGCCGAATATCTGGCTGCTGTAGTGGCAGAGCAGCTGCCCGCAAAGCAGCTGCCGGAGCTGCTCGCCGCGTTGATGCAGAAGATGGAAACGACCCCTGCGATCCAGAAGGAAATGCGGGCCGCCCTGCGCGAAAATACGCAGTAAAGCAAACCGCAGCGCATGGATCGTGCGCAGATGCCAGAGGGATTGGATCCGTTCAAAAAAGCACCGCTGCCCGTATCGGGCGGCGGTATTTTTTTGCGTCCCTTTCGCCCGCGGTGTGCTTGCAAGGCTGATATAAAAGCAGTATAATTAAAAATTAAGCAGTATGCCTATACTGCGCAGATTCTATTCGATTTACAGGAGAACCCCGATCATGGATAAACGCAATAAAACCGCGCTGGCCTATCTGCTCATCGGTGTGGCGGCGGCAGGCCGGGCACTGCTCTCTGTGCCGGAAAACGCCGCCATTCAGGAGGTCTCGCTGACCGTGCTGGCGCTGGTGGGCTACCTGCTGCTGGCCTCCAAAAGCAGGCTGCCGGTGCTTTTCGGTGCGGCGGGCCTTGTGTTGGAGCTGATCCTCAGCGGTGTGCCTGCAGGCGGTGCATCGGTCTGGCTGATTCCCGCGCTGCGTGTGGCGGATCTCTGGCTGTTCTGGGGCGCATCGGTGGTGCTGCTTCGGCTGGCAGGGCGGCAGAGCAGCAGGGTGCCGTACCTTGCGGCGCTGCCGCTGGCCGTCTACAGCGTGACGCACTTTCTGCCTGCGCTGACCACGTTGGCGGCTGTGGCCTTTGTGGCGTTCAGCGTCCTGATGCTCTGGTTTGCAGCGATCATGATCCGCGCTTACAACGATGCCCGCGTAAAAAAGTGACAAAATCCGAAAACTGTGGTATACTGTAGTATCTGATAAAAATTCAGCCGTGAAAGAAGGATTCCTATGATCCCGTTTAATGTGCCCCCTTGCGTGGGTGAAGAGATCGAATATGTAAAGCAGGCCATTGCGTCCCACAAGATCTGCGGTGACGGTGCCTTTACCAAACAGTGCAACGCATGGCTGGAGGAACGCTTCCATGCCCAGAAGGTGCTGCTGACCACCAGCGGCACCACGGCGCTGGATATGGCCATGCTGCTGTGCGACCTGCAGCCCGGCGATGAGGTCATCCTGCCCAGCTATACCTTCTCCAGCACGGCGACCTCTGCGGTGCTGGCGGGGGCGCGGCTGGTGTTTGTGGATATCCGCCCCGACACGATGAACATTGATGAGACGAAGATCGAACAGGCCATCACTGACAAGACAAAGGTCATTGTGGCGATGCACTACGCCGGTGTTGCCTGCGAGATGGACACGATCATGGAGATCGCGCACCGCCATGGCCTCAAGGTTGTGGAGGATGCGGCGCAGGGCGTCATGAGCAGCTACAAGGGCCGTGCGCTTGGCACCATCGGTGATTTCGGCTGCTACTCCTTCCATGAGACGAAGAACTACTCGATGGGCGAGGGCGGTGCGCTGGTCATCAACAACCCGGCCTACAACGAGCGCGCCGAGATCCTGCGCGAAAAAGGCACGAACCGCGCGAAATTCTTCCGCGGTCAGGTTGATAAGTACACTTGGGTGGACTTCGGCGACAGCTATCTGCCCAGTGAGCTGAATGCAGCCTACCTGTGGGCGCAGCTGCTCCACGCGGACGAGATCAACAACGACCGTATGAACACATGGAACGCCTACCGCGCCGCCTTCCAGCCGCTGGCTGATGCCGGTAAGGTCGAGCTGCCTGTGATTCCGGCAGACTGTGTACACAACGCGCACATGTTCTACCTCAAGTGCAAGGACCTTGAGGAGCGCACGGCGCTGATCCGCCACCTGAAAAACAACGATATTCTGGCGGTATTCCACTATATCCCGCTGCACTCCGCCCCGGCGGGCGAGAAGTTCGGCCGCTTTGACGGCACGGATGTCTACACCACCGCCGAGAGCGAGCGCCTTGTCCGCCTGCCCATGTATTACGGCCTGACCGAGTCCGACCGCAAGCAGGTCATCGAAAAAGTTCTGGAATTTTATGCGCAGTAAGCGTATACCGGGCTGGGCGCAGATGCTGGGCACCGCCGCTGCGGCGCTGGCTTTTCTGCTTGTGTATGAGCTGGCAGTCTACCGCGTACCGCTGCAGCAGATCTTTCTGCCGTGCAGCTATTGGAGTGATGAGGTCATCTACAGCAAGCAGCTGGCCGCTGTGGTGCGCTGTGGTGCGCCGCAGGGATATTTCGGCTTTAATGAATCGCATGCCGCCAGCGGCACCTTTGCCGCATGGGGGCCGGCTGTCTTTTTTGTCTACGCGCTGCCGGGGCTTTTCCTGCGCGGGCAGAATGCTTTTTTGTGGTGCAATCTGCTGTTTGTGGTTGCAGGGTGGACCTTTTTCGCGCGGGCTGCACGGCTGAACGGCAAGCAGCAGGCAGTCTTTGCCGCCGCGCTGGCCGCCTTCAACGCACCGATACGCTATGTTTTCTCCGCCATGCAGGAGCCGCTTCACTATGCGCTTGTGCTGGCGGTGCTGGGCTGCGGTATTCTGGCCCGGCGGGATAAAAGCCGCGCCGCATGGGGCGCGCTCTGCCTGCTTTGTGCCATTGCCACATTGGTGCGCCCTTATGAGGCCGTGCTTTGGCTCTACCCATTGGCGCTGGCGTGGCATGACCGGCGCCGCATCGGGGTGTGCGTTGCGGGCGGTGCAGTCTCGTTGGGCGGCACGCTGGTGCTGATGTCGAAATTTTACGCGCCCTACTTCTTCACGAATGTGGATATGACCCCCGTGCAGGAGCTTCTCCACGGTCACCCGATCGAAGCGCTGAAGGATGTTGTCCATAAGCTGATGGGGGCGCTGCAGACCGTTGGGCAGACGATCCTTACGGATTTTACCCAGCGCAGCGGCGGATATTATCTGTTGTTCTTTCTGCTGCTCTGCATTGTGCTGGCCTGTCTGGCATGGGATGCCCGGCGGCAGCGCCCTGTGTTCTGGAAGGGGTGCGCCGCTGCGACCTCGGGCATCGTTTTTCTGGCGTTGATGCTGATGTACCGCCCGGGCGAGGGCTCGCGCCATACGCTGATTCTGGATCTGCTGCTGTTGGCAAGCCTTTTGCTGGAGAACCGCCGCCCTGCCGCAGCCACGGCCGCGGTGTCGGTGCTGCTGGCGCTGACCGGCGTACTCAGTCTGGCCAAGGGCTATGGCCTGCCGCGCTACAGCGAGGTTTGGGACAATGAGGTGCAGCAGGTGCAGGCGGCACTGGAAAAGAGTCAGGCTGCAGTCGACAGCGAGGATCCCTGGGACCATACGGCGGCATACGCCTTTCTCGATGAGGTTCACTGCGGACTGCTATACGGCGTACCGGACGGCATGGGAATCCAGTTTGACGAGAACAGCTATCTGGAGGATGCAGCCAATCCGGTCTATGCCCGGTATGTTTTTACAAGTGCGGGCAGCAATACAGCCGCCCGCCTGACTGCAGACGGCTGGTCGGTTTTGTATGAAAGTGAAAAGTGCGTGCTGTATGAGCGCACAAGATAGCAGGATAAAGGACACACTATGGATGTAAAAAATCTCCCGGTTCTGGAGGGCGTGGCTGTCCGGCTGCGGCCCATTGCCGATGCGGACACCGATCTGATCGTGAAATGGCGCAATACGCCGTCGGTCGTGCAGAATTTTATCTTCCGCCAGACCTTCACGCCGGAAATGCACCGCAGCTGGTTGGCTACCAAAGTCGCCACCGGGCAGGTCGTGCAGTATATCATCATCGACAAGGCTGATGCTAAGCCCGTCGGGTCGGTCTATTACCGCGATATAGACAGCCACAACCGCAGCGCCGAGTACGGTATTTTTATCGGCGAGGAAAGCGCGCGCGGCAAAGGCCTCGGCACCGAGACGGCAAAGCTCTTTACCGATTTTGGCTTTGCCGAATTGCAGCTGCACCGCATCAGTCTGCGGGTGCTGGCGGAAAACACCGCCGCCCGCCGCAGCTATGAAAAGGCCGGCTTTGTGCAGGAGGGCGTTTTCCGCGATATGGAGCTGCTGGACGGCCAATACCGCGATGTAGTGTTCATGGCCCGGCTGGCGGAGAAATAACGATGGGAAATCGACTGCAAAAAATCCAAAAGCTGTTCAAAAAGACCCCCAACGCGCTGTTTTGCCTGTTGGGGGCAGTTGTGTTCCTTGCGGGGGTCTACTTTATCAGCTACCGTACCGCACCGTGGGAGGTCTGGCTGCCCAGCACAATGAACAACGATGAGGCTATCTACAACCGCGAGGTCGTCAGTGTCATCACCCACGGCGGGCCGCAGGGATACTTTGGCTATAATGAGAATACGGCCGACATCGGCCGCTACAGCACTTGGGGGCCGTTTCTGATCTGGGCCTATGCCGTCCCGGCATTTTTCTTCGGCTCCAGTGTCAATGTGGTGCTGTGGTGCAATCTGCTGCTGATCACACTGGGAATCGCATATTACGCCCGCAGTGCGCGGCTGAATGTCTGGCAGTGCCTTGCCCTGTGCGGGGTGCTGCTGGGTGTGCTGCGACCGCTGCAATCCTCAGTCAGCGGTGCATCGGAGGCCATGCAGTATCTGATGGCCTTTGTCATCGTAGGCTCGGCGGCTGCGGTGCGCCGCACCGGCAAGACCGGCTGGCTGGTCATCGGGGCAGCGGCCTGCGCGCTCGAAACGATTTTTCGCCCCTACGCGCTGCTGTTCTGGGCGTTTCCGCTGACGGCGGTATGGCAGAACAAAAAGCGCCGCTGTGTCTGCCTTGCAGCAGCGGCGGCCTCGTTTGTCCTGTCGATTTTTTCGATGACAAAGATGGCGGCAGCGTATTTCGGCGGCGGCATGGATTTTGCCGGTGTGCAGCTGCTTTTGCAGGGCCACCCGATAGCGGCTGTGCGCTATGAATGGGAGCGGGCTGTCAGACTGCTGGCTGCAGCGTGGCAGTATGATATTGTGCCTACACTGCAGGGCGATGTGACCTACATCGGCGGCGGTGTGCTGACCTTTTTGGCGGTTGCTCTGGTGGCAGCGGCTTGTCTGGTCTGGGATAAGCGCAGAGGACGCCCCACAGCGCTGAAATTCTGCGCTGCCTTCTGTGCGGGAATTGTGGTGCTGGTGCTGCTGACCATGTACAGCATTGACCCCCGCCATCTGATGCTGCTGGCAATCTTGCTGATCGCCGCTTTTGTGGCGGAGGATGCCGCACCAGCAGCGGTCTATATGCCTGTGCTGCTGGTGCTGCTTTTCCCGATGAACTTTTCCCGCGGCAGTCTGCCTGAAATCAACACAGAGATGGCTGCTCAGATGGAAATCGTGGAGCAGGTCCTGCGTGAGGACGCGGCCGACGCGGGAAGCGATCCTTGGAACAGCACCCTGGCCTACGCCTACGATGATACGGTGTTCCACGGCTACCTCTACGCTGTGCCGGATGGCATGGGTATTGAGTTTGACAAGAACTCCTACCTGTGGGACGCCGAGAACCCCATCTACTCCCGCTATGTGATGTGCGGCCACGGTACCCGCGTGGAGGAACGCCTGCTGGCCGAAAGCTGGCAGGAGCTTGTCTCCACCGAGGATCTGGTCATCTATAAGCGCAGTTGAACACATCTGGAAGGATAACGAAGCTATGCAGAAAATTTCTTATGTGATCCCCTGCTACCGTTCCCAGCATACGGTGGGGGAGGTGGTGGCGGAGATCACCGCCACCATGAAGACGATGCCGCAGTATGACTATGAGGTCATTCTGGTCAACGATTGCTCGCCCGATGATACCATCGGCACGATCCGTGCGCTGGTGGCCGCGGATGACCATGTGACGGGGGTGGATCTGGCCAAAAACTTCGGGCAGCATGCCGCGCTGATGGCAGGCTTCCACAAATGCAGCGGGGACATCATTGTCTGTCTGGACGATGACGGCCAGACTCCTGCCGATGAGGTGGGCAAGCTGCTGGAGAAGATTGATGCCGGCTACGATGTCGTCTACGCCAGCTACGACACAAAAAGGCAGGCCGGCTGGCGCAATCTGGGCAGCTGGGCCAACAGCAAGATGACCGAGATCATGCTGGGCAAGCCGCCGGAGTTGGTCGTCAACAGCTACTTTGCCGCCCGCCGCTTTGTGGTGGAGGAGATGCTGCGGTATGAGCATTGCTACCCGTATGTGATCGGCCTTGTGCTGCGCTCCACCAAGCATATCTGCAATGTGCCGGTGCATCACCGCGCCCGGGAGGAGGGCAGCTCCGGCTATACGCTGCGGAAGCTGCTGAACCTCTGGATGAACGGCTTTACCTCGTTTTCGGTCAAGCCGCTGCGCATTGCCACCTATTTCGGTACGATGTTTGCAGCAGCGGGCTTTGTCTACCTGATCTATATCGTCATTGACCACTTCACCCGCGGCGCGGCCCCGATGGGCTGGGCGTCCACCACGGCGCTGCTGCTGCTTTTGGGCGGCATGATTCTGGTCGTGCTGGGCATCATCGGCGAGTATGTCGGCCGCATCTACATGTGCGCCAACGCCGCACCGCAGTATGTTGAGCGTGAGGTCATCCGCCATGGGGAGGACAACGCATGAGGCAGCAGGCAAAATGGTTCCTCCTGCTGCATATTATTTTGGGTATCTATGCGGGCAGCAGTGTGTGCAGCAAGCTGGCGGCGCAGCAGCCGTTTTTGAGCGCGGCGTTCCTTCTGCTGTACGGTTTGATGCTGGCGGCGCTTGTTGCCTATGCCATCGGCTGGCAGCAGGTCATCAAGCATCTGCCGCTGACAACGGCCTACGCCAATAAGGCTGTAACGGTCGTCTGGGGCATTCTGCTGGGCATGGCCGTCTTTGGCGAGGCCGTCACCCCGCGGCAGGTCGTGGGGGCCGTCATCATCATTGCAGGCATCGTGCTGTTTGTGCGTGCCGACAACGAAGAGGAGGGCGGCAAATGAATCAGGCACAGCTGCCCTATGTGTTGCTTTACCTGTGCAGCACCTTCCTGTCCTCGGTGTCGCAGGTCTTGCTGAAGAAGGCCGCTATGCGGGAGCATACCTCCCTTGTGGCGGAGTACACCGACTGGCGCGTGATTTTGGGCTACGGCCTCTTTGTGGGGTGTACGCTGCTGACGATGCTGGCATACAAGGGCGTGCCGCTGAATATCGGCCCTGTGCTGGAGGCCACCGGCTATTTATATGTGACGATCTTCGGCGTGACGATCTTCCATGAAAAGATGAACCCTAAGAAGATCGCGGCGCTGGTCATGATCGTGGCGGGCATTTTAGTGTATGCACTGTAACGGAAAAGCAAAAGCCCTCTCTTTACCATAAACAATAAAGCACCCCCTGCCTGTACGGCAAATACAGGCAGGGGGTGCTTTGCTTTACAAGCGCTCCGGCAGGCGTCTGCGTCTTGCGGGGACGCTTTGCAGCGCTGTGGCGGCGTAATCCAGTGTCAGGGCCAGCAGCAGACCAAATACGACATCAATGACGCTGTGCTGCTTGAGCAGCATCGTGGACATTGTGATGGACACGCACAGCACCATGGCGGCCGGGCGCATCCAGCGGCGGCGCGGCGCGTCAAAAATGCTGCTGCGGTAATAGGCCAGCATCAGCGTGACCGAGTTGAAAACATGGATGGACGGGCAGACATTCATCGGCGTATCGCTGCGGTAGATCGCACGGACAAGCTGGGCAAAAATGTCGCTGCCCGGCACAAAGCGCGGGCGCAGCGCCAGCCCGTTCGGCACGATGGCGTAGAAAAGCAGTGCCATCGTCATGCCGGTGAACAGCGGCAGGCAAAGCCGCCAGAAATCCCCGCGCGGGGCCTTGTACAGCAGGTAAAACAGGGTGAACGGGATCCACGGGAACCACAGCAGATACGGCACAATGGCATATTTGCAGAAGGGGATCAGATCATCCAGCCTGCAGTGGACCCACAGGTCGGGGGATTGGATCGTGCGCTCCAGCAGCGCGAAAAAGGTCAGATAAAACAGAGCATAGAACGCCATGAACCAGACCGGATGGCGTGAACACCAGTTGCGCATACAGTTTGCATCCTTTCGTTGATGTATCATTATACGCCCCGGGCAGGGCATAAAACAAGCGAAATTCCGCACAAGATATAGCCGGGTTTTCGACAGAATATTGTGCGGCTTTGGCTGCCTGCTTCTGTATACTAATACGAACGAGGGGGAAGTGTTACTGCGCGCAGAATGTGAAAAAGTTGTAAATTGATGGGAAGCAAAAAGCCCCGCCTTGACGGCAGGGCAAAATTTATGAAATTACTCCCCCAGCGAGACAGGGTGGTCGGTCGGGGTATGCGCGCTCTGGTACTGCAGCGCGGCGGCAATGAAGCCCTTGAACAGGGGGTGGGCGCGGTTCGGGCGGCTCTTGAACTCGGGGTGGAACTGTGCGCCGAGGTGGAAGTCGCGCCCCGGGATCTCGACCGCCTCGACAAGACGGCCGTCAGGGCTGGTGCCGGCAATGACAAGGCCCTTCTCCTCAAACTCGGCGCGGAACGCATTGTTGAACTCATAGCGGTGGCGGTGGCGCTCATCAATTTCGGTTGTGCCGTAGCATTCGGCCATCTTGGTGCCGGGGGTGATGGTGCAGGGGTACTTGCCCAGCCGCATCGTGCCGCCCTTCGTCTCAACGCCCTGCTGGTCGGGCATCAGATCAATGACATTGTGCTGGCCCTCGGGGGCAAACTCGCTGGAGTTGGCGTCCGCGTAGCCCAGCACATTGCGGGCGTACTCCATGACCATGATCTGCATACCCAGGCAGATGCCGAAGTAGGGGACATGGTTCTCCCGCGCGTACTGGGCAGCCTGGATCATCCCCTCGATGCCGCGGTCGCCGAAGCCGCCGGGAATGATGATGCCGTCCGCATCGCCCAGCTCCTCGGCGCAGCAGCTCTGGTCCACCAGATGCTCGCTGTCCACCCACTTGATCTCGACCTTGCTCTCGTTCTCAAAGCCGGCGTGGTACAGGCTTTCCATAACGCTGAGGTAGGCATCGTGCAGCTTGACATACTTGCCCACCAGTGCGATGGTGCAGGTCTTGCTGCGGGTGGCGATGCGGCTGATCAGCTCCTTCCACTCAGTCAGGTCGCTCGGCGGGGTCTGCAGGTGCAGCTGGCGGGCCACAACATTGGTAAGCCCTGCGGATTCCAGCATCAGCGGGCACTCGTAAAGGCTCGGCATCGTCAGGTTTTCAATCACGCAGTCGGGGCGCACATTGCAGAACATGCTGATCTTGCGCTTGATGTCATTGCCGACCGGGCCGTCGGCACGCAGGACAATGATATTGGGGCAGATGCCCATGCCCTGCAGCTCCTTGCAGGAGTGCTGGGCCGGCTTGGACTTGTACTCATCGGAGCCGGAAATGTAGGGCACCAGCACGACATGGATGTAGCAGCAGTTCTCGGGGCCCTGCTCCAGCCCGACCTGACGGATGGCCTCCAGAAAGGGCTGGCTCTCAATGTCGCCGGTCGTGCCGCCGATCTCGGTGATGACAACATCAGCCTCGGTGCTTTTGGCAAGGTTGTAGATGTAGCTCTTGATCTCGTTGGTGATGTGGGGGATGATCTGCACGGTCTGTCCCAGATAGGCGCCCTGACGCTCCTTGTTCAGGACATTCCAGTAGACCTTGCCGGTGGTCAGGTTGGAGTATTTGTTCAGGTTTTCATCGGTAAAGCGCTCATAATGGCCGAGGTCGAGGTCGGTCTCGGTGCCGTCGTCCGTCACAAAGACCTCGCCGTGCTGCAGGGGGCTCATCGTGCCCGGGTCCACATTGATATAGGGGTCCAGCTTCTGGCTGGCGACCTTCAGCCCGCGCGTTTTAAGCAGCCGCCCCAGACTGGCCGCCGTGATGCCCTTGCCCAGACCGGAGACAACGCCGCCGGTCACAAAAATATACTTCGTTGCCATAATTCACCCTCCATACCGGGGACGCAGAAACGCCCGCCGTATCCCAAAAAAATTCCTTTCCATTATACATCGGAAAAAATCGTTTTTGCAATAAGGCGGGCGTAATTTTTAATTTTTGTTAAAAAATAATGGCGCAGACTTTAGATTCTTCAGCTTCGGTGGGTGTACTTGAGGATCTCGCGCATCAGGACCTTCATGTCGAGCGGCTTGCCGACATGGCTGTTCATGCCGGACTCGAGACAGGCGCGCACATCATCGGCAAAGACATTGGCTGTCATTGCAATGATCGGCGTGCCCTCGTCGGGGCCAACGCCCTCAAAGGCGCGGATGCAGCGGGTGGCCTCAAGGCCGTTCATCTCGGGCATCATGACATCCATCAGGACGGCATCGTAGGTGTGGGGCTCGGCGTGCTGGATGGCATCGACCGCCTCGCGGCCGTTGGTCACGGCTGTCACCTCGGCGCCCTCTGCCTCCAGCAGGGTCACAGCGATCTCGCTGTTCAGCTCATTGTCCTCAGCCAGCAGCAGGTGCAGCCCCGCAAGGGTCGGCGCGTCCTCCTGCTTGGCGGGTTGCTGCGCGGCCACAGGGTGGGGCGTGGGGTCCACCGGCAGCGACAGCCGCACGATGAAGGTCGAACCCTTGCAGGGCTCACTCTCGACATCGAGCGAGCCGTGCATCTGGTCAACGAGCTTCTTCGTGATGGCCATGCCGAGACCTGTGCCCTTGTAGTGGGTGCGGCTCGAGCGCTGCTCCTGCGTAAAGGGCTCAAAGATATGCTGCAGGAATTCCTCGCTCATGCCGATGCCGTTGTCCGTGATCTCCATGCGCAGATGAACAAGGCCCTCCTCATACAGGGTCTCCTTGGCGCAGAAGCGGATCGTGCCGCCGTCCGGCGTGTACTTGACGGCGTTGGAGAGGATATTGATCAGCACCTGCCGGACATGCAGCTCACTGCCGACGAGATAGGGGTGCCAGAACGGGCCGATCTGCTTGGTGAAGGTAAGCTTGCGCTCAATGATCTGCCCCTCCACGATGTCGCAGCAGGCCTGCAGCAGCACGCGCAGATCAAAGGGATTGTTGAGCAGCTTCATGCTGCCGGACTCGATCTTGGACATGTCCAGAACATCGTTGACGAGCGACAGCAGATGGGAGGCCGCGCCCCGCATCTTGGTAAGGCAGTCCCTGACGCGGGCCTGATCCTCAAAGTTTTCCTCGGCAATATCCAGCATGCCCATGATGCCGTTGATGGGGGTGCGGATGTCGTGGGACATGTTGGACAAAAACTCGGTCTTGGCGGCGCTGGCCTCCTCGGCACGGTGCAGGGCAGCCTCGGTCAGATCGCGGAAGCGGCGCGCGCGCATCGAAAGCACCACGCAGACATTGGTGATGATCACGCAGAGCACGATGAGCACCACAAAGAGGGGATACTGGTAGGTCAGGCGCACCAGCGAGAATTCCTGCTGGCCCAGATTGATGTACTTATTGGTCAGCGCCACGACATCGGCACGGGTCAGGCTGTCCACGCTCTTGTTCAGCACGCTGAGCAGAAGTACATCATGGTCAGCGCGCACGCCGATGCAGAAGCTGCGGCGTTCATCGCTGAGCATCGCGCGCAGCTCGTTATACTTATCGTCAAAGACGGCGCGCTCGGCCTGATAGGTGTAGGTGTAGCAGGCGTCCGCATCGCCGCTGCGCACAGCCGCCAGACAGTCGTCAAAGGAGTCGGCGTATCTCACGCTGGAAATATCCTGTAGGCCCGGCATCTCAAGCGAATCAGAGTTGAAATTGTCGGGCACGATCGCCTTGCTCAGCCCGCCGCTGTGGCTGCGCAGCATGACCCATGAAAACTCCGCCGAAAGGTAGGAATTTGTCAGCTGGTAGCCGTAATCCTCCGCCGTGGAGTAATCATCGGAGAAATCTATGACGAAATCAGCACCGCTGCTATCAAGCATCGTGCGGTATTCGCTGCGGCTGGCCGGCGTCAAAAAGCTGTAGTGTAGCTGGGCGCGGTCCGCCACGAGCTTAAAGAGGTCTACCATGATGCCGGTCGGGCAGCCGTCCTCGTCCAGATAGGAGTAGGGGTAGCGGTCCGGGTTGACCAGAACCTGAAAGATGGTGCCGTTTGCGTTGTGGGTGGTGATGTAGTTTTCCTCAGCGGCGGTCAGGTAGAGCTTGTTGCTGGAGTGGATGTTCTTGTTGTACTTGTCAAACAGGCTCGTGCGCCAGGTGGGGTCATCGCGGTCCATCTTGGTCAGTGCGTCATTGACCAGCTGCAGGGTGGCGCTGTCGTCCTTGCGCACGGCAATGTAGCAGTCCTGCAGGTCAAAGGTGTCAATGATCCACTCGTTGTTGGTCTTGCGCAGCCGGTTGGAAACGGCCGCTGTAATCACCCCGGTGCGCAGCGCCAGCGAAAGCTCCTCGTCCGTGTCGAAGTAGATCGGCGTGTAGGTAAAGCCGTGCTCCGCGGCGTAATTGATAAAGCTCTGGTTGCGGCCGTTGCCGCGGCGGCTCATGCCAACGATCATGCCATCGTAGGTTTCGTAGTCGCCCGCAACGATGCTGCGGTTGCCGGCCTTGACGGTCAGCATTGTGGCCAGATTGGAGATCGGCTCGTTGGAGAAGGCGAAGCGCTCGGCACGCTCCGGCGTCTTGCGCAGCGTGGGCAGCAGGTCGATCTCGCCGCGCTCCAGCATGTCAGCGGCCTCGTTGGCATCACAGTCGTAGCCGAGATACTCAAACTTTACATTCTCATACTGGGCGATCCGCTGCAGTACCTCGTAGGAATAGCCGCTGCGGTGGCCGTCCTTATCCATGATATGGTAGCCCGTGTAGGCGTAAAAGCCTACGCGCAGGGTGCGCTGGGGGGTGTCATTGCTGCCCGCCGCGCTGGCGGGCATGGCAAAGCCCAGCAGTGCGGCCAGCAGCATACTGGTAAGCAGCAGGCAGCAGACCGCGCGCCGCAGGGCGGGAAAGCTCTCCTTATTATTGTACATGGCAGGGGCACTCCGGTTTCCTGTGCGGCGGCAGAGGCACCGCACATAGTATTCTGCAGGGCCGGCCTGCAAGTGGGTGCTTTACAGCTCCCGGACCGCCGCCAGCACTTCCTCGTGGGCGGCAAGGACGGGCGGCCAGAGGCTTGCATCCGCCAGCGGCTTGGGGCCGCGCACCGCATCGCAGAGGGCGGCGGCGGCCTTGTACAGACGGTCCATGCCGAGGTTCTGGGCCACGCCCTTGAGGGTGTGGCTGGCGCGGAAGGCCAGCTCCCAGTCCTGCGCGTCCAGCGCAGCCCGCAGCTGCTCAAAGCTGGGGTCGCCGGGGTATTTCAGAACAAATTTTTTGATGAGCGCCTCGCTGGGCAGGCGGCTGAGGGTGGCGCTGTAATCGCCGCCGACACGGGCATAAAATTCCTGTAATGTCATGGTAAATCACCTTTCTGACAATGAAATTATTTTTCCTCAGTATATTGGCGGAGCAGGCAGCAGTTTCTTGTCTGCTTGGCATCGTGCAGCAGTGTCTCGGCCTGTACAATGGCCGGCTCGATCGGGCAGGCGCCGTACACGCCGCCGAGAGAGACCGTCAGGCGCAGGTTGGGGTAGTCGGTCAGCCGGATCGCCTCGACCGAGGCGCGGATCTCCTCCGCCCGCTGTGCAAAGATATGCGGCGAGATATGGGGGAACAGCAGCAGGAACTCGTCATCACCGTAGCGCACCAGCGCATCGCTGCTGCTGCGCACACAGGCCGAGACCGCACCCACCACGGTGCGAATCGCAATGTCGCCGGCCTGACGGCCGTAGGTCCCGCTGACCGCGCCGAAATGGTCAAGGTCAAGCAGCAGGACACCGTCCGCCTCCATCAGCTGCAGCAGCTGGCTCTCAAAAAAGCTACGGTTGTAGGCGTGGGTCAGCATATCGCGGGAAACCTCGCGGTGATAGTCGCAAAGCTCCTCCACGGGGGTGGCCTGCGCCACTGCGCCCAGATAGAAGGGGGGATCGTCCTCACTCCAGATGCTGCGCAGGGCAATGCGGTGCCAGCGCAGCTCGCCGTCAACGGGCAGCAGCATCGAAAGCTCGGTGTTGGGGTGGGCACTGGTGGTCGCGTGCAGCGCTTTCTGGATGCGGCGGATATCCTCCTGCGTGAAGCCGGATTTGTCAATATCCTCGGGCAGATGCAGCTCGGCGGGGACCTTCATATGCTCAACCGCCCACGGGTAGAAGCGGACCAGACCCGTGGTGTCGTCGTAATCCATTTGGATGCAGTGGGCATTTTTGGCAAAAAAGTTCGCCTTGGCACGCAGCACCGACAACACACGCAGAATACGGTTCTGCCCGGGCAGCGCGTTCTCCTCCAGCAGCGTCTCCGAGAGGTGCTGGGCCTCGGCAAGGGCGTTGCGGGGGGCATCGGCTGCGGCGGAGGCACTCAGCTCGGCCTGCAGGCGCGGCGCGGCCTCCTGCAGGCACTGCAGCAGCAGCGGATTGAAGGCGCCGCACTCGCCGTTCAGGATCATCTGTATGGCGGTGTCATGGCTGTAGGCTTTTTTGTAGCAGCGCTCACTCGTCAGTGCGTCATAGACATCGGCCATCGCCACGACCTGCGCGGCAATGGGGATCTGCTCCTCCTTCAGTCCGTCCGGGTAGCCGCGCCCGTCATACCGCTCATGGTGCCAGCGGCAGATGGCGTAGGCCGTTTTGACCAGATCGCTCTCCTGCTGGAAGGGCAGCTTGTCCAGAATCTCCGCACCGATTGTGGTGTGGGTCTTCATCGTGTCAAATTCTTCCTTCGTCAGCTTGCCGGGCTTGTTCAGGATGGACTCGGGAATATTGATCTTACCGATGTCATGCAGCGCGGACGCTGTACTGATCAGCGATATATCGGCGGCGGTCAGCTTGTAGCGGTCGGTCTGCTGTACCAGCGTGTGCAGCAGGATTTCGGTTGCCGTCTGGATGTGCAGCACATGCAGGCCGCTCTCGCCGTTGCGGAATTCCACGATATGGCTCAGGATGTTGATCATCGTGGAGTTGCTTTTTTCTTTTTCGTAGACCTGCTCGGCCACCAGCCGAACCAGCCGCTTCTGCTTGGCATAAAGCATCAGGGTGTTGATAACGCGGCGGCGGACCACGGCGGTGTCAAACGGGCGGCTGATATAGTCGCTTGCGCCGAGGTCGTAGGCGCGCTCCACAAAGCTGGACGCATTCTCGGCAGAGATCATGATGACGGGAATGTCGTCGATCCAGTGACATTTCTTCATCATGGCCAGCACTTCAAAGCCGTCCATCTCGGGCATCATGATGTCAAGCAGCAGCAGGTCGATATTCTCGTCCGACTGCATGGCCGACACGGCCTGCAGGCCGTTCTCCGCCTCCAGAATGTCATAACCGTCGCCCAGCATCTCTGTCAGTATGGCGCGGTTCATGGCGGAATCGTCCGCAATCAGGATTCTCTGTTTCGCTTCACGCATGCTCTCACCTGTGCCCTTACAAAATTTAACCTGCACGGGGAAGGGGGCGCAGACCCCCATACTGTAGATATTATAGTATATGACTACCGTTAAAAGCAACAGATTTGTGCAAAATAGTCGAAAATAGTCGAAAAAGTAAGGCAATACCGCAGCCGCCGGAGCGGTGCTTAAGCCGTCAGGCGGGAATTGTGCGGTGTTGCCTTAAGCGCAAAAAACCGGGCAGCCCCCACGGCGGGTAGGCTGCCCGGTATAACGCAACACAGCAATAAGCCCACGGCAGGCTTGCAGGTCAGCTTCTTTTTCTGCCCGGTACGATGGCGGCCGCCATGCTGACAGCGGCTGCCGCCAGGGCGGGGTAAAGCACCAGACAGAATGCCTGATACCAGCTTGGCACAAAATACTGCCAGAAGTGCGGCAGCGTGTCGGCGGCGTTCAGTGTGATGCCGCTCATCGTCAGGGTCACAGCCTTGTTTTCCTCCGGGCTGCAGGGGTCGAGGCGCAGCGCGGCCAGACTTGTGCGGGGCAGCGTGTAGATGTACCGTCCTTCGCCCACACTCCGGGGGAACACCCGGCGGTCGGCAGAGTAATCCTCGCCGACTTTTGTTGTGTAGTACAGGCACAATTCCCGCGCTTCTCCGTCAAACTGCGCGGTGTAGCTGATGGTGCGCACCACGCGGTCACCGACATTTTCCAAAATCATCTGCGGGTCGCCGTCCACGGTGGTCAGCGTGCCGTCGTCGTTTGGGGTCAGCCCCACCAGCTGCCAGTCGGTCGCGGCCATTGTCTCCTCGGTCAGGCGGCCCTGCGCACGGGCCAGACTGTCACTGCCAAGGTGGAACGCCCCCAGCACGACCCAGACGGCCAGCGCCGCCAGATAGGCGGTCAGCGGCAGCGCACCGCGCCGCCCAAACCATTTCTGCAAGGCTTTCATCGGGCGCTCACCTCCATCTGCATCGGGGCAAAGCCCGCATCGGTCACGCGGTAGAGCAGCGTCTCGCCGCTCTGGGCCGCCGCCAGCTTGTCGGTGAACAAATCGGCGTAGCTTTGCACAAAAATATCGTCCAGCGTCTGGATATACAGCACCGTGCAGCCGTTGCCGCGCACAATGCCGTCCAGCTCCTCGGCTGTAAAGGCGTGGTAGTAGGTGTTTTTCACGCCCTCGCCGGGCTGCAATTCGGGCAGGCCCAGCTCGCCGCCGCCGCCGATCATCTTTGTCTCGCCAGTGTCGGGGTCCGTGGTCACGGTGCCGGAATAGTCCACCAAAATCGGGTAGAAATCAAACACGGCGCTGAACCAGCCCTCGCCGTTGTCGCCCTGCCCGACATAAAAGACGCGGTCATCGAGGGCAAGATAGCTGCACACCAGCTCGGCCTCGGCACGCTCGGCGCGGCGGTCGGTGAACTCGCTGTCCGCAAAGCCCAGCACGCTCAGCTGCGGCAAAATCAGCTGGCTCTGGCGGAACAGCATTCCGCAGGCCAGCGCCAGCACAAACAGCTCAAAGGCAGCGTGCGGCTGGCGGCGGGTCGCAACAAAAACCGCTGTCGGGCCATCGGCCCCGCCCTTGACTGTGATCTGCGGCAGCAGCGCCACCGACAGACACCCAAGCGCAAGGATGAACCAGCCGATGTAATAGCTGTAAATGTAGCGGTTGTAGTCGGTCAGCTGCTCGGCCTGAAAGGTCTTGAAGATAAAGCCGTAGCTCAGCGCCAGCATGAGGTTGTAGCCCAAAAAGCAGACGCCGGACAGTGCACCGATGACCGCAATGCGTGCCTTGAGCCGCCGCGATGCTGCCGCCAGAACCGCCACGACAAACACGATGGCGATCAGCGCGACCACATTGCGCCCCTGCCCGATCATGCTCAGCTTGCCGTCACTCGTCCAGAACTGGTGGCCCATGTCGGCCATCGCAGTGCGGAACTGGGCCTCGCGCTCGGCGTAAAAGCCCTCGACCGGCTGGCCCAGCAGGATTCTGATGCCGTTGACCACGACCGCAGACAGCGGGGCGCTCGTCTCGCCGACGCCGGAATCACTGGCGCTGCGGCTGACGAGCCAGCCGACATAGCGGACATTCCACAGATAGTAAATTGCCATCGGTGCGGCAAAGCAGGCCAGGCTGAACCCGGTGCGGGGGAGCAGACCGGCCTTGAAATCGCCGTCGTCGGCAAACAGCCACTCGTCCACAGCCACCAGCCCCGCCGCCACCAGTGCCAATACAAAGGTATTGGCCTTGATGTTGGCAGACAGCGCCAGAATCGGCAGCACGGCCCATTTGGGGGCCGAATTTTGGCGCAGCGCCAGCCATGCGGCCACCGCCCCGCCGAACACAAGGCCCGCGGGCACATCGCCGTAGCTGGTCATGTAGGTGGTCGTTAAATAAATGGTGTGGTTGTAGTTTGTGAAGAAGAACGGCACGCACCACAGCACGGCGGCCATCGGCACGGCCACGCGCCACCTGCTGCGCGGGATGGCACCAACAACAGCAGCAAAAACGGAAAAATACAAAATGTCATAACCGACATAAATTTTCCAATCTGCATAATTACCGAGAAATTGGAAGAAATACGAGAGCAAGGGCAGGCCGGGGTTCTGGGTCGCAGCCCACGGTGTGCCCAATTCGGCGGTCGCGTACAGGTCGTTATTGACCTTGGTGATCTTGACAGCGGTGGCCCAAAGGCTCAGCTCGTCAAAATCGGCTGCCATCGGCTGGCGCACAAAAAAGTAGACGGTAAACGCCAGCGCCATGCCCCAGAACAACACACTGCCCGGTGTGAACAGCATTTGCAGCGCATCTGTGTGCTTTTTGCGGGTGAGAAGCACCCAAACGCCGCCCGCCAGACACAGCGCGTACACCGCCCATGCGGCAGGGTACAGCACGCCCGCCATCGCGGCCAGCGTCAGCACCGCTACAATCAGCGACAGCGCCGTCAGCGGTGCGACCGCCGCCGGGACGCGGCATTTCAGCGTAAGCACCGCGCAGCCGTAGAACAACGCCGCCACGGCGAAAAGTACGCAGAGTAGTTCCATAGGGTAGACTCCTTCATATGGGTTGACTGTAGGGGCCGATGCCTGCATCGGCCCGCGGGGCGTCGAGGACGCAGCCCCCTACAAATGTGCAGGAATGTAGGGGCCGCACATGTGCGGCCCGCAGCTTTCCCGCAAAAGCGATTTTGCCTTTTGGCTGCGGGCCGGGCATGCCCGGCCCCTACGGTGTGCTTTATTTTTTCCTTATAAAAAGGGAAATGAAAGCGGCGGCGATACAGGGTCCAAACGCCAACACCAGCCACCAGCCGGCGGTGGGCACAAACCGCAGATACCACGGCCGCGCGGGGTTCAGCTCGATGCCGGTGAACAGGGTCGGCACGCCGCCCACACTGTCGGGGTCGATGCGCAGCCCCGTCACCCACTTGCCGCCCAAATCAAAGGTGTAGACGCCGGGGGCTGTCACCCGGGCAAAGACCTTCTGCGCCTCGGTGTAGTCGGTCTGGCCGGGTTTCAGGTAATACAGCGCTACGCCGCCCGGGGGCAGGCGGTGTGCTGCGTCCAAAACCACGGTTTCGATATACCCCTGCCCCTGCCAGTAGATGCGGGGATCGCTGTCGGTCGAAAGATACCACGCAGGGTCATCGTCCGGCGGCGTCCACCATTCGTTGGAGGAATAGGGCGCAAAGCTCTCGGTCACCAGCTCGGCGGCGTCCAGATGCGTCTGCGGCATCTTGCCCTGCAGCTGGTAGTTCAGCATCACGCCGCAGCCGACAAGGCAGCGCACCACCCAGAACACAGCCGCCAGCAGATAGGCCAGCACCAGCAGCTGACGCGGCTTGAAAAGCGGTTTTTTCATTTACGCCACCCCGCTTTCTGCCACGGCCGCCAGTGTAAACGGTACGGCGGCGTCCGCGCCCTCAAAATGGTAGAGGGTCGCGGGCATGTCGTTCGTCAAGCCGCCCTCAAACAGGGGGCTGAACTCCCGCTGCAGGTAGTCGTCGGCACGGTCAATTAAGATATAATCGCAGTCCTTCTCGGCCATGTAGGCCACCAGCGTGTCAGGCACACAGACGGCCTTGTAGTCGTACAGCGTCCAGTTTTCGCTCTCGACCAGATTCATAAAATCGCTGTCCCAGCGGTCCTTTGTCTCACCCAAGCGGCCGTAAAAGCCGCCGAAGCCGTTCACAACCTGCGCGGTCAGCTCATACCGGTAATAATACCACCGCGTGGCATCGTCGCCCTGGCTGATGACCAGCACCCGGTCAGGCCAGTCCAGCACGGTGTTCATCGTGTTTGCGCGGCTTTGTACATCGGCGCGCAGCGTGTACAGGCTGTCGGCCCCGGTCCAGAACCCCGCAGCCGGGATGCCGCGCCAGCAGAACACGGCAAGGATCACCGCCGCAGCCCCGCCCAGCGCAAGGCGGCCCAGCCGCTGCCGCGCGCCGTTTGCCAGTAGGCAGAGCATCGCCAGCATCCACGCCTGATAGTAGGGGGCAAGGTAACGGTCGTAATCCTTGAGCATCAGCCCCTCAAGGTCGGAAAAATTGTAGCAGTAGAGGATCAGGTGGAACAGATACAGCGCCGCAAAGCAGAACGCAAACCCAAGATGGGCCGCAAGCACCCGGCGGCGGGCCGGGCCTTTTTCCGCAGCCAGCCACGCGGCAGCGGCAACCATGGTGATGGCAGCAACGGCCATGGCACCGCCGCCCAACAGGCAGATGCGCCGGGTGAAGAACGCGCTGCCCATGGCGGCCATGATCTGGGCAAATTTCTCGGTACGGCCGATGCCCAGCAGCTGCTTGACGCCGCCCACGAGGACTGCGCCGTAGCTCAGCCCCTCACTGCCAACGCTGGCAGCGGTGTCTGCCGTGGGGGTGACAGCTGCCGTATAGCGGCCCCAGCTTAAAAACGCCGCCAGCACAACAACGGCCAGCGCACCGGCCTGAAGCAGGGCTTTCGGGAAGGCTTTTTTGATGGGCGCATTCGCCGCAAACAGCAGGTCCAGCCCGATCAAAAAAGCCGCGATCAGCCCGTAGGCAAAGCAGATATCTTTGGTCAGGGTCAGCACGGCCAGCGGCAGCGCGACCAGCCAATAGGCGTATTTATGGCGCCCCACTGCAAAATAGAGGCAGAGCGTGCCGCCGAAAAGCATCGCCAGCGGCAGGTCGGCCATCGCGTTGACATACTGCACGGCGTAGCTGCCGGCGGGTGTGGCCGAAAAGAAGTACGGCAGCAAAAAACCAGCGGCAAACACCAGAATGCCCTCGGCCCCTTTCGGGCGCGGCAGCGCGGCGGCAGCGGCCAGACAGGCCAGCGCCAGTGTGTCGATGGCGGCCAGACAAGCCCACTCAGCCCAGAGGCCGAACGGCTGGAACAGGAAGGCGAGCAGGCTGGTGGCAGGGTAGGTAAAGCTGGCCTTCAGGTTGACGGGGTCGGCCACATAAAACGCGCCGCGCTCCACGACCATCTTGGGGGCAAGGCCCCATGCCGTGAACTCGTCCCACTGGGTAAACATCGGCTCTTGCACGCAGAATAGCACCCAGATAAACGCAGCACCGCCCAAAAACAGGGCAAAGCCCGGCGCACACAGGGCGTTCTGCCACGCTTTGCGCACCCCGGCGGGGCGCAGGCGCACAAGGCCCGGCACCCATACGGCGGCCAGTGCCAGCAGCACCAACACCGCCCCGGCCCGCAGGATGCCCGCAATGCCGCAGAGATACAGCACAACGACCGCGCCGCTCAACACCGGCAGCGGCAGCAGGGCGGGGGAAAGACCGGATTTTTCGCCCAATATCGCGCAAGCACCGCAGAGCAGAAGCAAAAGCGCAAGGGCATAGAGAAGATGCAGCATGGGAGCCTCCTTTCCTGTAATGCCTTCCCCCTTGGGGGAAGGTGGCCGAAGGCCGGATGAGGGGCGAAGTCCCCGTGATAACCCTTACATGGGCTATAGAGGCACCGCCGCCCCTCATCAGTCACCTTCGGTGACAGCTTCCCCCAAGGGGGAAGCCCTTTTACTTATAAATCGTGTACACCGGCCCCACAAAGTAGTGCTGGAACAAGAGCACCGTCCCTGCAAAGGCGTACCACCCGCACAGGGGCACGGCCAGCGCGGTGGCCTTTTCTGCGGTCAAGCGCGGGGCAAGCGCACGGCGGGCCAGCGCGGCAGCAGCCAGCACCGCCAGCAGCCAGACCGGCAGGAAATACCGCGTCTGCAGCCCCACGATGCGCACCATGGCCACGGGGGTGTAGGTAATATACATGGCCGTCATTGCGCCCACCGCATAAACCAGCCCGAACACGCCCAGCCAGCCGGTGCGGCGGCGGCCCAGTGCATCCGCAGCGGGTGTGCAGAGCATTGCGGCCAGCAGCAGCACCAGCGGCGCAGTCAGGCTGATAAACGCCACGGGCATATCCTTCCAGCCGAACAGACCCAGCTGGCCGATAAAGCCGTCGTTCTCATACAGTGTGCCCAGCAAAACTGCGATGTAACGCAGCGGATTCTTCAAAACAAACAAAAGCTGCGCGCCGCCGCTGACGGCTGCGCCGCCCTGCCGGGCAATCGCGCCGTAGTTGTGGCGCAAAAGCGTGCCGTACTGCTCAACACCAAAGGTCAGCGCCAGCGCGCCCGCCGCCGTCAGCACGGCGTACACGGCGCGGCTGAACCGCACTTTCCACTCGGTCTTGCGCACCACAAAGGGCAGCATGACCCACAAAAGATTGAGGTAGGGCTTGGTGCCGTTGGCAAATACGCAGGCCAGCGCATAGCAAAGCGCCGTTTTATCGTTCCATTTCTCCTGCGTCAGCAGCGCCAGCATGAGATAATAGCAGCCCAGCAGCGTTGCGTCATAGCTCAGGGAGGCCCCCATGTAGAGCGACATCGGCATAAGCATGATGCACAAAAACGCGGGGCGGCATTTGTGCGCACTGCGCAGCGCCGCATAGCAAAGCGCCGCGTAGGCCAGCAGGTTGACCAGCCGCCCGGCGTACAGGCAGCCCAGCGCCCCCAGCCCAAACAGCCGCGCCAGCGCCATGCCCAGCGCCCCGGGCAAAAACGGCAGAATCAAAAAGCTGATGGGCTCGGTGACGGAATCTGCCGCAGAATCGCGCTTTTCCCAGTTGATGTACTGGGTAAAGCTATCCCAGATGCTCTCCACCCGGCCGTCTTTGCCATACTGTTTTAAGGCGTAACCTGCGGTGTTGTAGGGCTGCTCGGCGTTCGTGTCGGGGTCAGTGCCGACACCGGCCGAGGTGTGGGCGTTGACCCACGCGCCGGGAAACGCCGCGACCAGCTCGTTCACGTCCTCGGGGTAGCCGCGCGCGGCGTCAAAGTCAAAGCGCCCCATAGAGATAGCGTAGGTCCGCAGATAATGGTCTGTTTCATCGGGGGTCTGCAGCGGCGGGTTTGCAAAGGCAAACAGTATGCCGCACAGCAAAATGCAGGCGGCGCCCCGTTTGGCAAAATCTTTGACCCGGCGCAGCAGCAGCGCCGCCGCGCCCGCCAGAATGCTGAGTCCCACGCAAAAGCCGGTGACGGCCAGCGGCGCAAGGCCCCGGGCGTCCAGCCCGTAAAATACGCGCCAGTAGTAGCTGACTACCACGCCCAGCGCGGCGCACAGCACCAACACGAAAGCCCACCGGGCGGCGGGGTGCTGCACGGTGGGTGAAAATTTGCGTTTGTTTGACGAATTTTTCATAGATTACAGGATATACTGCCCGACCTTGTACTGGTCCAGATTGCCGCGCAGGAACTCGATAGTCGCGGCAAGGCCCTGCTCAAAGGTGTACTGCGGTGCCCAGCCGGTCAGCTCGCGCAGCTTGGTGGAATCGCCCAGCAGGCGGTTGACCTCGCTCTTTTCGGGGCGCAGGCGCTCAGCCTCGCAGACGATCTTGGCGTTGGGGTTGATCTGGGCGATCAGCTCATTGGCAAGGTCACCGATGGAATGTTCCACGCCGGTGGCAATGTTCAGCTCCTGACCGATGGCGGCATCGCAGTCGGCAATCGTCATAAAGCCGTTGGCCGTGTCCTTGACATAGTTGAAGTCGCGGGTCGGGGTCAGGCTGCCAAGCTTGATCTCGGTCTGGCCGGCCAGCAGCTGGGTGATGATGGTCGGGATGATGGCGCGGCCGCTCTGGCGCGGGCCGTAGGTGTTGAAGGGCCGCACGATCGTGACGGGCAGATCAAAGCTGCGGTAGAAGCTCTCAGCCAGACGATCGGCACCGATCTTGGTGGCAGAGTAGGGGCTCTGGCCTTGGAACGGGTGCTTCTCGTCAATGGGCACATACTGTGCCGTGCCGTAGACCTCGCTGGTGGAGGTGACGAGTACGCGCTGGGTGTCCAGCTCGCGCGCGGCGTTCAGCACATTCAGCGTACCCTTGATGTTGGTGTCCACATAGCTGTCCGGGCTATGGTAGGAGAAGGGGATCGCAATGAGAGCGGCAAGGTGGAACACCCGCTCCTGCCCGCGCATGGCGGTGCGCACGCCGTTGGGGTCGCGCACATCCCCCATGAAAATGTCGATTTCCTTGCGGATCTCCGGCGGCAGGGTGTCGATCCAGCCCAACGAGCCGAAGGAATTGTACAGGCAGAATGCGCGGACCTTTTCGCCGCGCTTGACGAGTTCTTCGGTCAGATGGCTGCCAATAAAGCCGTCTGCACCGGTGACCATAACGGAATGTGCCATTGTATGCTCCTTTATTCAAGGGGACAGTGCCCCATACTTCACCTTATTACAAAACAGTATAACCGATTTCGGGGAAGATTTCAACTGTAAGTTACGAATAGTGAATGGGCGGTTGCGTGGAAAGCCCCTCAGGCCTCGCAGGCTCGGCCAGCTCCCCACACAGCGGGGCGCCTTTTCTCGCGGGCTTCGCCCGCGCAAACGGCCTCCCCTCTCAGGGGAGGTGGCCGAGCGTCAGCGATGGCCGGAAGGGCTCTGGCCGTGCCCGTTGCAGCGCATCATTCAAAATTTGCGGCAAAAAATCCCTACAACCCTATTGACATGCGGTAAATTCCGTGTTACGATATAGTCAACCTACAAAGCACATAGGTTTATCACGAAAAAGAGGAGGTGCAAAGCACAATGGCTCATGTCTTCGGCAGTCTGCTGCGTCAGAATTTCCGCTGCGGTCGAATGCCCATCTCCCGGGCGGCAGCAGTCCGGGCGCGGGGCATTGCTTTGCACTGCCTGTAAAATTTCGCGCCGCACTGTATATTCTGCCCGGGAGTTGCGCCAAGCAGCCCCCGGCTTTTCTTTTATACAAAATCAAACAGAATAAAAACAGAAATGAGGATTCTATCATGAGCGAGCGTAAACTGCACTTTGAGACCCTTCAGCTGCATGTCGGCCAGGAGCAGGCCGATCCCGTCACCGATTCCCGCGCGGTGCCGATCTACCAGACCACCTCCTATGTGTTCCCCAATTCCCAGAATGCCGCTGACCGCTTTGCCCTGAGGGCCGAGGGCAACATCTACGGCCGCCTGACCAACTCCACCGAGGATGTTTTTGAAAAGCGCATCGCGGCTCTGGAGGGCGGCGTTGCCGCGCTGGCCGTTGCCTCCGGCGCCGCTGCCATCGACTACACCCTTCAGGCACTGGCCCAGAACGGCGGGCACATTGTGGCGCAAAAAACCATCTACGGCGGCACCTCCAACCTGCTGGCCCACACGCTGCCCGCGTTTGGTGTGCAGACGACCTTTGTCAACGCCCATGATCTGGCCGAGGTCGAGGCTGCCATTCAGGACAACACCCGCGCTGTCCATATTGAAACGCTTGGCAACCCCAACGCCGACATCCCCGACATTGACGCCATTGCCGCTATCGCCCACAAGCACAGCATTCCGCTTGTCATCGACAACACCTTCGGCACGCCCTACCTGATCCGCCCGATCGAGCATGGTGCCGACATCGTTGTCCATTCTGCCACCAAGTTCATCGGCGGCCACGGCACCTCTCTGGGCGGCATCATCGTTGATTCCGGTAAGTTCGACTGGAAGGCCAGCGGCAAATTCCCCGCCTTCTCGGAGCCGAACCCCAGCTACCACGGCGTCTGCTTTGCCGAGGCTGCCGGCCCCGCCGCCTTTGTGACCTATGTGCGCGCCGTGATCCTGCGCGATCTGGGCGGCTGCATCAGCCCGTTCAACGCATGGGTGCTGCTGCAGGGTACCGAGACGCTCTCCCTGCGTCTGGACCGCCACAATGAGAACACCAAAAAGGTCGTCGAGTTCCTGACCCACCACCCCAAGGTGGAGAAGGTCAACCACCCCAGCCTGCCCGACCACCCCGACCACGCCCTGTATGAGAAGTACTTCCCCAACGGCGGCGCGTCGATCTTCACCTTCAACATCAAGGGCGGCCAGAAGGAGGCCTTCGAGTTCATCGATCATCTGCAGATTTTCTCTCTGCTGGCCAATGTCGCCGATGTAAAGAGCCTTGTAATCCACCCGGCCACCACGACCCACGGCCAACTCTCCGATGCGGAGCTTGCCGATGTAGGCATCGGCCGCAACACGATCCGCCTGTCCATCGGCACCGAGCATGTCGATGACATCATCGCCGATCTCGATCAGGCGCTGAACGCAGTCGAGTAACTTGTAAAGACTTTTAGAGGAAATAGGGATTATATAGAATACCGCCGCCCGTGGGTTGCAAGCCCCATGGGCGGCGGGTTTGTTTACGCAGAGAGCCTTCCCCCTAGGGGGAAGGCTTGGGGCTTGCACTGCGTCAATGTTTGTTGTATCATTTATATACAAATTCTCCCACAAAGGAGCTATCCCCATGCCCCATATCATCGAAATCACAGATTTATCCGCCCCCGAGCTGGCTCCTTACACTAAGCTGACCGAATCCCAGCTGCGCAATAAGCTGGAGCCGGAAAAGGGCATCTTCATCGCCGAAAGCCCCAAGGTCATTGGCACGGCGCTGGATGCCGGATGCGAGCCGCTCTCCTTTTTGATGGAGCGCCGCCAGATTGACGGCCCCGCAGCGGGCGTGCTGGCCCGCTGCCCCGGGGCTGTGGTCTACACCGCAGACCGCAGCGTTCTGCAGACGCTGACCGGCTACGCGCTGACACGGGGCGTGCTGTGCGCCATGCGCCGCCCCGCACCGCGCCGGGCGGAGGAACTGTGCCGCAGCGCCAGCCGTGTGGCCGTGCTGGAGGGCATCGTGGACTCCACCAACATCGGGGCCATCTTCCGCGGGGCGGCGGCGCTGGGTATGGACGCCGTGCTGCTCTCCCCCTCCTGCTGCGACCCGCTGTGCCGCCGCGCCGTCCGCGTCAGCATGGGTACGGTGTTTCAGGTGCCGTGGGCCACGCTGGGTGACACCCCCGCCGACTGGCCCGAAAAGGGCATGGACCGCCTGCACGCGATGGGCTTTAAAACGGCTGCTATGGCGCTGGATGACCGCGCCGTCAGCATTGACGACCCGGCGCTGCAGGCGGAGGAAAAGCTGGCCATCGTCCTTGGCACAGAGGGGGATGGTCTGGCGCACAGCACGATCGCCCGCTGCGACTACACGGTCATGATCCCCATGCAGCACGGCGTGGATTCGCTGAATGTGGCCGCCGCCGGTGCGGTGGCATTCTGGGAGCTGCGCAAGCGGTAAGCTGCCGAAAAAATGACGGAAATTTTACACCCCAAAAGAGCGGCGGGGTGTGTTGTTTTTAGGCGCGGAGGGTGCTACAATAGAAAAAACGGTGCAAAAATGTGCGGCATCTGGGGCGCACCGCCCAACGAACGGAGGAGCTTTTTACATGGGATTCCTGAAAAAATTCACGAAGCAGGAAATCAGCTGGATGATGTACGACTGGGCCAACAGCGCCCACTCGGTCATTGTTGTGACGATCCTGCCGATCTTTTTCGACACGGTGGCAGGCTACACCGCCGACAGTGTCTCCAGTATGTCCACTTGGGGCTTTGCCACCAGCCTGGCTATGGCCATTGTGGCGCTGAGCGCGCCGTTCCTCGGCGTGTTCGGCGACATACGCGGTATGCGCAAAAAGCTGTTCACGGCGTTTATGCTGCTGGGCGTGGTCTCGGTTGCAGGGCTGGCGTTTACCCCGCTCATGGACTTCACTGCCTCAACCGCCGCAGCGGGCCGGGTGGCGGCGATGGTGCTGGTGCTGTACATCCTCAGCACCATCGGCTTTGACGCATCCTGCATTTACTATGACGCCTTCCTCACCGATGTGACGACCGAGGAGCGGATGGACTCGGTATCAACGCTGGGGTACGGCTTCGGCTATATCGGCGGCTCCACGATCCCGCTGCTGATCTTCCTGATCATGAATGCGGTCGGTGTGCCGATGCTGACCTGCCTTGCCGTTATCTTCGCCCTGACGGCGGTGTGGTGGCTGGTGTTCAGCCTTCCGCTGCTGAAAAACTGCGAGCAGACTACCGGCAAGCCTTATCAAAAGGGTGACCTTGGCGCCAGCGTCAAAAATGTCTTTGTTACTCTCAAGGAGATCGGCGCGGACAAGCCGATGCTCGTCTACATCCTCTCCTACTTCTTTTACATTGACGGCGTGCATACCATCATCAGCATGTCCACCAGCTACGGCACCAATCTGGGGCTGGACTCCGCCGGTATGCTGCTGGCGCTGCTGCTGGTGCAGGTGCTGGGCCTGCCGTTCTGCCTGCTGTACATGAAGCTGGCGGCAAAATTCGGCGCCCGCACGATGGTCGGTGTCGGCATCTGCGTCTATATGTTTATCTGTGTGTTTGCCTTTTTCATGAACAGCCTGTGGCAGTTCTGGATGCTGGCCGTGCTTTGCGCCACCAGTCAGGGCGGTATTCAGGCGTTGAGCCGCTCAATGTTCGGCAAGCTCATCCCCGACAAAGCACGCAGCGGTGAGTTCTTCGGCTTCTTTGACATCTTCGGCAAGTTTTCTTCTATCATCGGGCCGGCGCTGGTGGGCACCGTCAGCGCCCTTGCCGCAAACCGGATGCTGGCTGCGCAGGGGCTGACCGCTGCCACCGCCACCGCTGAACAGGTGGACGCCATCAACAAGGCGGCAGGGCCCTACGGCATCCTGTCGGTCATCCTTATCATCATCGTTGGCGCAGTGCTGTACTTTGCCGTGCTGCCCCGCACCATGACAAAGGACGAGCGAAAGATCTGAGGCAGAACAGAATATAACAAGGGGGAGCCGGTGCGGCATAAGGCCGCACCGGCTCCCTGTTTTTTATCCGGCTGTTTTGCTGAAAAGCGCTGTCATTCCGGCGCTTTCATGCTTTCTACCATCGAGATACGCTTGAGCAGCCGCCGCATGACAAGGTTGACAAGGGCGCTGAACAGTAGTGTCAGCGCAACAGAGTATACAAAGCTCATACCGCTGACCTCCCGCCCGAACATGACGGCATCGACCTCGACTGTGCGTATTATAAAGCTGTGCAGCACAATGCCGCCCGCCAGACCGAACAATGTGCCGATCAGCGTCAGAACAACGCTCTCGCGGTTGACATAGGCGTAGACCTCGGGGTCGTAGAAGCCCAGCACCTTGATGGTGGCGATCTCCTTGACGCGCTCGGCAATGTTGATGTTGGAGAGGTTGTACAGCACCACGAACGCCAGCGAGGCCGCGCAGACGATGATCAGCACGACCACCGCATCGATCGAGTTCAGCATGTTCAGCACCTGCGCCACGCTGTCCTGCGTAAAGCTCAGGCTGGCCACCTGCTCCATCGCCAGCAGATCGGCCGAGATGGCATCGCGGGCCGGTTCGTCATCGCTGGGCAAAATGCTCAAAATGGCGTTATAGCGCGGTGCCTCGCCAAAGCCGGCCTCGTAGACGGCCGGGCTGATATAGACATAGTTGCTGACATAATGCTCGCAAACGCCGCTGACGGTGAAGTCGGCGGTGCGATCATCGCTGTTCGTCAGGGTCAGGGTATCGCCCGCTGCGATGCCCAGCGTTTTGGCCATCTTCTCGGTCACGACCACGCCCTGCTGCCCCAGCGGGACCTCTTTGCGGGAGAGCCGCTCATGCAGGTCGGCAAAATCGGCAAAGCGGTCCACATCCTCGGGGATCATCAGGTAAACATCCATCTCGCCGTCCGGGCTGTCCTGCCGGGTGGATTCCATCGCAACGGTCAGCGATTCAACGGCGTTGTCCGTGTTATAAAGGTAATCGTGGACGGGGCCGCTCTCGGTGGCCTCCTGTTTGGTGACGATCGTCAGCAGGTCATAGTGGTAAATATCGCCGTACTGCTTGGTGATGATGGAGTTCAGCGAATCAGAGATGCCAAAGCCAGCCACCAGCAGCGAGGTGCAGCCGGTTACGCCGATGACGGTCATCCAGAACCGCTTTTTGTAGCGCAGCAGGTTGCGGCAGGTGACCTTCCAGCTGAAGGGCAGCCGCCGCCACAGCGGGGTGATGCGCTCCAGCAGGATGCGCTTGCCGGCCTTGGGGGCGCGGGGCAGCATCAGGGCGGCGGGATTCTCCCGCAGGGTGGTGCGGCAGGTCAGCGCTGTGATGCCGACCGTCAGCACGATGAGGGTGCCGCCTGCAAAAAGTGCCTGCCCCAGCCGCCATGGTGTGGCGATGGACGGCATGTAGTACATCATCGAATATGCGGACCAGATGATGGACGGGAACGCCTTGAACCCGACCGCCAGCCCGAACACCGTGCCCGCTGCCGCCGCCGTAAAGGCGTAGAGCAGATACTTTTGCATGATGGCTGCGTCAGAATAGCCAAGCGCCTTCAGCGTGCCGATCTGCAGGCGCTCCTCCTCGACCATGCGGGTCATTGTCGTTGAAACGACCAGCGCCGCAACAAGGAAGAAAAACACCGGGAAGATCGTGGTGATGGCGGTCAGCTTATCCACATTGGCGGTAAAGGACGCATAGCTGACATTTTTGCTGCGGTCCCAGACATACCAGGTCGGGTACTCCACCTCGCGCAGCGCGGCTTCGCCATCCTCGAGCTGGGCGCGGGCATCGGCCAACTGCCGGTCGGCCTCCGCCTTGGCGTCCTCGTACTCGATCTCGCCGTCGCGCAGCTTCTGCAGATTTTCAGCGATCGTTGCCTTGGCATCGTCCAGCTGGCTGCGGGCATCGCGCAGGCGGCCTCTGGCGTCATTGATCTGGCGGCGCGCATCGGCCATCTGCAGCTTTTTGTCCTGCAGGGTGGCCCAGCCGTCCTCAATCTGGGCGCGGGCACCGGCCAGCTGCTGTTTGCCGGCCTCATACTGGGCAAGACCCGCGTTGTACTGCTGCCAGCCCTCGTCCAGCTGGGCCTTTGCCTCGGCCAGCCGGGGGGCATTGGCCTCCAGCTCAGCGCGGCCTGCGGCCAGCTGGGCGGCACCTTTTTCGTACTGCAGCAGCCCCAGACGGTACTGGGTCAGCTGCCCGACACCGGCCACAAACTCATCCAGCTGCTTTTTGCTGTCCTCCGGCAGGCTGGCCCACCATGCCTCGATGGCGGCCTTCAGCCTGTCGCGGATCTCATCGGGCAGCTCCGGGGCGGACTGCTGCACCCAGTCAGCGGCGCTCTGCAGCGCCGTCTGCATGGCGGCCGGGTCGGCGGCATCGGCTATCGCGGCGATATGCGCCCGTGCCTCCTGCAGGCGCTGCTTCTGCTCCTCAGGCAGGGTGTCGGTCGGGATGGCATCGATCACGGTCAGCAGATCACCGGCCTGTGTGCGGATGGCATCGACCTGCTCCTGCGTCATGTTGGCGGGGATGATGGTCAGATCGCCGTACTCCTGCAGGGCCTGCCACAGCTCCTCGGCATTCTGGGGCGGCTGCGTGCCGTTTGCATCGCAGTTTTGGGCCAGCCAGCCGATGAAAGCATCCAGCTGCTCTGCATCCACGCCCATTGCATCGGCCATCGTCCGGATGCCGTCCTCGTAGGCGGCAGCGTTGGCGTCCAGCTGGGCCTTGGCCTCGGCCAGCTGCTTTTCGGCGGCATCCAGCTGCGCCAGCCCGTCATTGTACTGCCTGAGCCCGGCCTCGTACTGGGCCTGGCCGTCCTCCAGCTGCCTGCGGGCAGCCTCCAGCCGGGGGGCGTTGGCGGCAAGCTCCTCCTCGCCCGCCTGCAGCTGTGCCTCGGCGGCCTGCAGCTGCGCTTCGGCCTCGGCCAGCTGGGCCGCGCCGTTATTGAGCAGCGCTTCGTTGGACGCCAGCTCGTTCAGGCCGTCCGCATACTGCCGCTCACCGTCATCGACCTCGCGCTGGCCGTCGGCCAGCTGCTGCCTGCCATCGGCCAGCTCTGCGGCGGCATCTGCCAGCTGCTGGTCAGCCTCGGCCTTGGCATCGTTGTATTCAGCCCAGGCATCGTCCAGCTCGGCGCGGGCCTCGTCAACGATGCCGTTGTACCGCGCCTCGCACCGGGCCTCGGCAATACCCTCGACCCGGTCCTTGACGGCGTCCACCGTGTCGCGGTAATCATCGCCGAGGCTGTCCTGCGCAAGGGCACCCTCGGCGGTCAGGTAGATCTCGGTGTAGGCCTCAAAGGCAAAATCCTGCTGCGGGATGTAGAATACCAGCTTGACTGTACCGTTGCCCACGCTGGCAGGCTCGCGCTCAAAGCTGAAATAGTTCGCGTTATGCACGATGCCCACAACGGTGTAGACGGTGGTATCCAGCTTCGTGTCCAGCGCCTCGTTGGCGCTGCTTACCACAAGCCGGGTGCCGATGGGGTAGGTGGGGTTCAGCTCCATGGCGCCGGCCTCGACCACGCACTCGCCGGAGGCCGCAGGCAGGCGGCCATCCACAAGGCGCAGACGGTTGATCGTGTTGTTGTCCGGCGCGGGCAGACTGTGGGCGCGGCTGACGATAGTGTCGCCGTCTGCCTCGACCAGCAGATCGGCTGAGTAGCCCGGCTGTACCTCGCGCACGCCGTTCACCTGCCCGAGTGCGGCAACATCCGCATCGGTCAGGCCCAGCGTGGAGACAACGCGCAGATCGTAGAAATCGGCATCGTCCATATAGCGCTCCATCGACTCCTTCATGTCGATGGGGGTGCCGCTCAGCCCGGCCAGAAAGCCGACGCCCAGCGCCACGATGGCAAACACGGCAGCAAACCGGCTCAGGGTATTTTTAAATGTCCGCAGGGTGTTTTTGCGATAGCTGCGTGTCATTTACCATTCAATCCTTTCCACAGGGGTGGGGGCGGGGTTCACCGTCTGGTCTACCACGCGGCCGCTGTTGATGCGGATGACCCGGTCTGCCATGGCGGCCAGCGCACTGTTGTGGGTGATGACGATGACCGTGCGGCCCTGCCTGCGGCAGGTGGCCTGCAGCAGCGCCAGCACCTGCTTGCCGGTCTTGTAGTCCAGTGCGCCGGTGGGCTCATCGCAGAGCAGGATCTTCGGGTTTTTGGCCAGTGCGCGGGCAATCGAAACACGCTGCTGCTCACCGCCCGAAAGCTGCGCCGGGAAGTTGTTCTTTCGGTCCGCCAGTCCCACCTCGTCCAGCACGGTGTCGGCGTCCAGCGGGTCGCGGCAGATCTCGGCGGCCAGCTCGACATTTTCCCGCGCGGTCAGGTTCTGCACCAGATTGTAGAACTGAAAGACAAAGCCCACATCATACCGGCGGTAGGTCGTCAGCCGCTTTTTATCAAAGCTGCTGACCTTTTCGCCGTCCAGCAGGATCGTGCCCTCATCGCAGGTGTCCATGCCGCCCAGCATATTCAGCACGGTGGTCTTGCCTGCGCCCGAGGGGCCGAGGATGACGCAGAACTCGCCCTTTTCGATCTCAAAGCTGACATGGTCGGACGCGGCGATCCGCGTTTCACCCATCTGATAATATTTACACACATTGTCAAACAACACAAACGGCTGCGGCATGCTGAAATTCCCCCTGTAAGGCTATAGATACATTTTATTATATCAGATTTGCGTAAAAATGTCGAGATGACGGCATCCGCGCGGTGTTTTCCAATTTGACTTTTTCCCTGCCGCGCGGTACAATTACTGGTAAGCTCATCCATGGAAAGGGGACACTTTATGCCGGAAGGCTATACCCATGTGCGCACCGCCCATAAGGCGGCGGAGGCGATCCATTATAAGATCCAGTGCCCGGCGGCGTTTGCGGCCGGGGCCAACGGCCCGGACAGCTTTTTTTGCTACGAAGTCTGGAAAAAGCGCGCAAAGCGCCACTACGACCTGCCGGGGCTGGGCAACCGTATGCATGAGGAAAAGACGGGCGCGTTCCTGCGCAGCCTTTGCGCCAATGTCAGGACCCGCCCGCAGGTGGAGTATGCGCTCGGCTTTTTGAGCCATTATGCCGCCGACACCGTGGTGCATCCCTTCATCTATGCCATGTGCAAGCCCGGCTGCCCCTATGCGGGCAAGGGCGGGCACGGCTATTTGGAGATCGCGCTCGACTCTACCCTCCATGCCGAGGACACAGGCTCCAGTCTGGTCCCGGTCGAGGATGTCAGCCCGCTGCCCACCGGCGCGGAGCTGGCCGACATCACGGCGCTGCTGCACACCTGCCTGCTGGAAACCTACGGCGAGGATATTCCCGTGGAATATCTGGCGGACGCATTCTGGCACACCTACCGGCTGCGCGGGCTTTTCCCCAGCCGCCACGGCGTGCGCAGGGCAGTGTTCTGGCTCATTGAGCCGCTGTTCGGCGGGCGCGGCTTCATCACGGGCCATGTGTCGCCCCGGCAGCTGGATGCCCGCCTGCCGGACGAATGGACCGACCCCTTCACCGGCACGGTGCGGGATGGCGGCCTGTTCGCCCTGCTGCCCCGCGCGACCCTGCGCAGTGAGCAGCTTATGGGGGCGGCGCTGCTTTACTGGATGGATAAGCTGACCCCCGCTGAATTTGCCGAGAAGCTCGGCAGCATGAGCTATACCAAGGGCATCGCCACCCCGGAGAGTGACCCGGAAACACAAAATCCACCAACGGAAAAGGAGACCATCGTATGATTCGTATCACCATGCAAAACGGCAAGACCATCGACCTTGAGCTGGACCACAGCGCAGCCCCCATCACCTGCGAGAACTTTGAGAAGCTCGTCAAGCAGGGCTTCTACAACGGCCTGACCTTCCACCGCGTTATCTCCGGCTTTATGATTCAGGGCGGCGACCCGCAGGGCACCGGCATGGGCGGCCCCGGCTGGCACATCAAGGGCGAGTTCCTGCAGAACGGCGTTGCCAACCCCATCAAGCACACCCGCGGCGTCATCAGCATGGCCCGCTCGATGGACCCCAACTCGGCCGGCAGCCAGTTCTTCATCATGCATCAGGATGCCCCGCATCTGGACGGCAGCTACGCCGCCTTCGGCCATGTCGTGAACGGCATTGAGGTCGTGGACGAGATCGCAGCCGTTGCGACCGACTGGAACGACAAGCCCAAGACCCCCGTTGTCATGGAGAAGGTCGAGATCGTCTGATTTCATAAAATCAAAAAGGCGCAGCTGAGTTTTCCTCGGCTGCGTCTTTTATGTTGGTGCTTATAAGATCGTGCCTCCGCCGACAACGACATCCCCATCGTAGAGCACAACGGCCTGACCGCGGGTGATGGCGCGCTGCGGCTCGTCAAACACGACCTGCACAAGGCCGTTGTCCAGCGGGCGCACGGTGGCGGGCTGCTCGGTCTGGCGGTAGCGGGCCTTGGCCTTAACGCGCATCGGCGCGGTCAGCTCTGGGATAGAAATCCAGTTGAAATCCCCCGCTACAAGCGTGGTCGTAAAGAGCGCGCTCTCAGGGCCGACTGTGACGGTGTTTTTCTCCATATCCTTGCCGCAGACATAGACCGGTGCGCCCAGCGCCAGCCCCAGCCCCTTGCGCTGGCCGCAGGTGTAGCGCACCGCGCCGCGGTGGCGGCCCACGACCCTGCCGTCAAGGTCAACAAAATCGCCGTCCGGGTAATATTTGCCGGTGTAGCGCTCCATAAAGCCGACATAATCGCCGTCCGGCACAAAGCAGATGTCCTGACTGTCGTGCTTGCGGGCGTTGCAGAAGCCCTGCTCCTCGGCAATTTTGCGGATGGAAGGCTTGTCCATGCCGCCAAGCGGGAACTTTGTGTGGGCAAGCTGGTCCTGCGTCAGCGCATACAGCACATAGCTCTGATCCTTGTCGGTGTACAGTGCTTTTTTCAGCAGCCAGCGGCCTGTCTCGGGGTCCTGCTCAATGCGGGCATAGTGGCCGGTCACGATGTAATCCAACCCGTGTGCCCGGGCAAAATCCAGCATCTTGTCAAATTTCATCGTGCGGTTGCAGTCGATGCAGGGGTTCGGCGTGCCGCCGGCCTCATAGGTCGCAATGAACTTCTCAATGACCTTCTCGCGGAAATCCTCGGTGTAGTTCACGACCTCGAAGGGAATGTCGAGCTGGAACGCGACCTCGGCGGCGTCCTCAACATCCTTGGCCGAGCAGCAGGTGTGAAAGCCGCTCTGCCCCAAATCCTCGTTCTGGTACAGGCGCATCGTCGCGCCCATGCAGCGGTAGCCCGCCTGCTTCATCAGGTAGGCAGCGACGGTGCTGTCCACGCCGCCGCTCATAGCAATCAGCGCACCTGGGGTAGTAGTCATATAAGAGTGTCCTCCCAAAAGCGATTACAGCGTAGGGGCGGGGCTCTGCTCCGCCCGGAACATTCCCGTAGCGGCAAGGCTCCCGGGCGGAGTAGAACCCCGCCCCTACATGTATTAAAAACCACAAAAAACGCGGCAGACAAACATCTGCCGCGCTTATTATAGCAAAATTTCAGCCCGTATGCAATCAGTCTGCAAACAGCGGGGTGGACAGGTAGCGGTCGCCGGTGTCGGGCAGCAGCGCCACGATGGTCTTGCCCTTGTTCTCGGGGCGCTTGGCCAGCTCGATAGCGGCCCAGACGGCCGCACCGGAGGAGATGCCGACCAGCACGCCCTCGCGGTGGCCGACCAGCTTGCCGGCGGCAAAGGCGTCCTCGTTGGCAACGGGGATGACCTCGTCATAGACCTTGGTGTTCAGTACATCGGGTACAAAGCCTGCGCCGATGCCCTGAATCTTGTGCGCACCGGCCACGCCCTTGCTCAGCACGGGGGAGGTGGCAGGCTCGACAGCCACGACCCTGACGGCGGGGTTCTGGCTCTTGAGGTACTCGCCCACACCGGTCACGGTGCCGCCGGTGCCGACACCGGCCACAAAAATATCGACCTTTCCATCGGTGTCCTCCCAGATCTCGGGGCCGGTGGTGCGCTTGTGGGCATCGGGGTTGGCCGGGTTCACAAACTGGCCGGGCACAAAGCTGTTGGGGATCTCCTTGGCCAGCTCGTCCGCCTTGGCAATGGCACCCTTCATGCCCTTGGCACCGTCAGTCAGCACCAGCTCGGCGCCGTAGGCCTTCATCAGCTGGCGGCGCTCAACGCTCATCGTCTCGGGCATGACGATGATGATGCGGTAGCCGCGGGCAGCCGCCACGCTGGCCAGACCGATGCCGGTGTTGCCGGAGGTCGGCTCAATAATGACCGAGCCGGGCTTCAGCTTGCCGGAGGCCTCGGCATCGTCGATCATCGCCTTGGCGATGCGATCCTTGACGGACCCGGCGGGGTTGAAATACTCCAGCTTGCCAAGGATCTTGGCCTGCAGGCCCTCGGCGGCCTCGATATGCGTAAGCTCCAGCAGGGGCGTGCGGCCGATCAGCTGGTCAGCGGAAGTGTAGATCTTGCTCATGATAGGTTCCTCCATCATTATTTCTGTTTATAAATCGGGGCAAACATGCAGTCACAGCGTCTGACGGCGACATCGCGGGTACGGTGCAAAGCCCTTTCGCATATCTATTCATACCTTTCTTGTAGGTTGATAGGATTGTACAACATATTTTCCCGTTTGTCAATAGGGAAATAGGGAATTTTTGCAAATATTTTTCTGCAAAACAGCTTGCTTTCCCATTAACCAACCTATATAATAGGAATAAGAAAAACAAGGGCAGCCCGCCGCCCCTGCGCACCGCAGGCCGGGGGCTGTGCCCATGCCCAAAGGAGCAGCCAACCATGATGATTTCAACGAAGGGCCGTTATGCGCTGCGTGTCATGATCGACATAGCGGAGCATCAGCACGACGGCTACATTCCCTTGAAGGAGATCGCCGCGCGGCAGGAAATTTCTGAAAAATATCTGGAGGCGATCGTGAAAAGCCTTGTCAAGGAGCGGTATCTGCAGGGGCTGCGCGGCAAGTCCGGCGGCTACCGCCTGACCCGGTCGCCCGAGGAGTACACCGTGGGCAGCATCCTGCGCCTGACCGAGGGAGGTTTGGCCCCGGTAGCCTGTCTGGAGCAGAACCCGATCGAGTGCCGCCGCATGAGCGAGTGCCGCACCCTGCCGATGTGGCGCAAGCTGAACACGATGATCAACGACTATTTTGACGGCATTACCCTTGCCGACTTGGTCAACACCTCCCAGCCGGGAAATGATTATGTGATTTGATGGGAACCCCCTACAAGGATTGCCGTGAACCTTCCGGCTATTTGTAGGGGCCGGGCATGCCCGGCCCGCGGCTTACCGCCATACTCCTTTTACGGTCAATTCGTAGGGGAGGAATTCATCCCTCCCGCGGGGCATCGGGGACGCCGCCCCCTACAGGGATGGCCCGCAGGGTTCCCGCTGCCGCAAACGGGCACGGCGGCCAGAGGGCTGGCCGCCCTACGGCCCCATTTTTAAACCTGTGCGAAGAAGCTTACCGCCGCTCCCCGCAAAAAACAAACCCGGCGCTGCTGACTGAAAATCGTCAGCAGCGCCGGGTATTCTATTGCATTTACAGCTTCCCCAGCGCGTCCTTCACGCGCTTGAGGGTCTCCTCGCGGCCCATCATGGCGGCAAGGTCGGTGCCGCCGCCGGGGGTGCGGGCCTTGCCGGACAGCGCGATGCCCAAGGGGAACAGCAGCCAGCCGTTCTTCTTTTCCATCTGCTCGGCCAGCGTCTTGCAGGCATCAAAAATCGCATCGCGGGTCCAGTCGGTCTGGGCCTCCAGCACCGGCAGCAGCGCGGTCAGGGCCTCCTTTGCGGATTCCGGAGTGGTCTTTTGCTTCTTGTTGCGGTACATTTCCGCATCAATGGGCAGCACGGCATCAAAGAAATCGAGCTGCGGGGGAATATCCTCCAGCACCTCGCAGCGGGGCTGCAAATTGGCGCAAAGCAGGTCGCGGTCGATGTCGCAATGCACGGCACTGTCGATGAACGGGTCGGCCAGACGGCGGAACTCCTCGGCAGGCAGGGCGCGGATGTAGGCGGCGTTGATGGCGCGCAGCTTGAGCGGGTCAAAAATCGCCGGGGACTTGGAAATACGCGCGGGGTCCCAGATTTTGATCATTTCATCAAGAGAGAAGATCTCCTGCTCGCCCTCGGGTGCCCAGCCCAGCAGCAGCAGATAGTTCAGCACGGCGGCGGGCAGGTAGCCCTTGGCCACCAAGTCCTGATAGCTGGCATCGCCGTTGCGCTTGCTCAGCTTGTTCTGCGCGTCCTTCATAACGGGCGGGCAGTGGACATAGATGGGCTTCTCCCAGCCGAACGCCTCATACAGCAGGTTGTACTTGGGCGTGCTGGAAAGATACTCGCTGCCGCGGATGACATGGGTGATGCCCATCAGGTGATCGTCCACAACATTGGCAAAGTTGTAGGTGGGCATACCGTCAGTCTTGATCAGAATCTGGTCGTCCAGCTCCTTGACATCGACCTCAATGTGGCCGTAGACAACATCGTCAAAGCCGGCCACGCCGCTCTCGGGGATTTTCTGGCGGATGACATACGGCTCCCCGGCGGCCAGCTTGGCGGCGACCTCCTCGGCGCTCAGGCTGCGGCAATGCCCGTCATAGTGGGTCATTTCGCCGGCGGCGCGCTGGGCCTCGTGCATTTCGTTCAGGCGCTCCTCGGTGCAGAAGCAGTAGTACGCCTTACCGGCCTTGACCAGCTGCTCGGCATACTGCTTGAACATGCCCATGCGCTCGCTCTGGACATAGGGGCCGACAGGGCCGCCGATGTCGGGGCCCTCGTCCCAGGTCAGGCCGGTGGCCTTCAGCGTATTGTAGATAATGTCGGTAGCGCCCTCGACCAGACGGCCCTGATCGGTGTCCTCAATGCGCAGGATAAAGGTGCCGCCGTTGTGGCGCGCCTGCAGATAGGTGTACAGTGCCGTGCGCAGGTTGCCTACATGCATATAGCCTGTGGGGGACGGCGCAAAGCGGGTACGAACATTTGCCATAGTGATTTCCCCTTTTTCTAAGTTGCGTAAGTAGTTTTATTATAAGCGCATCGGCGCAAGGTGTCAATGCGGATGGCGGGGAAAGCCTTCCCCTTGGGGGGAAGGTGGCGCGGAACGCGCCGGATGAGGGAGAAATATCCGGAAGTTGCCCCCTCATCAGTCACCTGCGGTGACAGCTTCCCCCAGAGGGGGAAGCCAATGCTGCCGTTATACCCGCCCCGCAGCCCGGCAAACTGGAATTGTTATCTATCTTTCTTTTGATACAGAACGCAATTAACAACAATACAAATTACCCACACAATAGCACTTGCAATATCAAGTACCGGGATAAGTGGACTGATTCTTTCTATTCCATAATTGAAATCAATCAAAATACGGATTATTGAAATGATTAAAGCTATTATAAACGCAATAATTGCGCACAATCTAACTTTCCTGCTCATAGGCACCTCCACAACTTCCGATTTGTCCGTCTTACACCAGCCTAACCTCCCGCCGCGTTATACCAAAAACGCCTCAAACCGGTGCAGGTCGTCAATTTTCACGGTGGCGCGGTAAAAAACGCCATCCTCGCGGTATTCCTCCGCCGCTACGCTGCCGCGGCTGCGCAAAATGTCGGCCAGCGCCAGCTTGTCATAGGGCAGCACCAGCTCGATCGTGCGCACGCGGTGGCCCAGCACATCGTCCAGCTTGGCCAAAAGCTCAGGCAGGCCGCAGCCGGTCTTGGCGCTCGTCAGCAGAATGTCCGGGTCAAACGCAACGGCGTTCGCCATATCGCATTTGTTGTAGACCACCAGCTGGGGGATGCTCTCGCAGTCAAGGCTGCCCAGAACCTCATCGGTCACGGCCAGCTGCTCGGCGGCCTGCTCGTCCCCGGCGTCCGCCACCTTGATGATGACATCGGCAAAGGCGGCCTCCTCCAGCGTGGATTTGAACGCCTCGACCAGATGGTGCGGCAGCCGGCTGACAAAGCCGACCGTGTCCACCAGAATGATCTGCAGGCCGCTGGGCAGCACCAGCTTGCGGGCGGTGGGGTCCAGCGTGGCAAACAGCATGTCGGCCTCAAAGATCTGCTCGCCGCACAGGGCGTTCAGCAGGCTGGATTTGCCCACATTGGTGTAGCCGACCAGCGCTACCACGGGCACATTGTTCTTTTGGCGGGCGCGGCGGGTCTCGCCCCGGCGCTTTTCCATTTCCTTCAGCTTTTCTTCCAGATGCTCAATGCGGTGGTGCAGGTGGCGGCGGTCCAGCTCCAGCTTGGTCTCACCGGCGCCGCGGCGCGCACCGCCGCCGCCCCCGCCGCCGCCGCCCTGACGGCTCAGGCTTTCGCCCAGCCCCTGCAGGCGCGGCAGCTGGTAGCGCAGTGTGGCAAGCTCGGTCTGCAGCTTGCCCTCGTTCGTGGTGGCGCGGGCACGGAAGATTTCAAGGATCAGCATCGTGCGGTCCAGTACCTCAAGCTGCAGCGCGGCGGAGAGGTTGCGGATCTGGCTGCCGGTCAGCTCGCCGTCAAAAATCGCGGCTGCCGCGTTTACATTCTGGCAGACAAGGCGGGCCTCGGCGACCTTGCCCTCACCCAGCATCGTGGCGGCCTCGGGCGTGGCGCGCTTCTGTACGACCTCGGCCACGGCGTCCATGCCGTTGGCATCGGCCAGTGCGCGCAGCTCGTCCAGACTGCGGGTCATATCATAGCGGCCCTGATCCAGCGCCAGCAGCACCACAGGCAGTTTCTCGCCGTCGGTGGCCTTCTGGGCGGTCGTGCCAAAGTCAAGTTCTGTTGTGTTATCGCTCATAATTCCTCTTTCAGCAGGTGGTAGGCGCGGCAGGGGACCGGGGTGCCGTCAAACTTGCGGTCGGTCACATCATGGTCGTAGACAAAGCCTGCCTTTTGCAGCACGGCACTGCTGGCAATGTTTTCATTGGCGTGGACGGCGGCCAGCCAGTCGGCGCCCACCGTGTCAAACCAGTAGTCCCGTACGGTACAGAGTGCCTCAGTTGCATAGCCTTTATTCCACCATTTGCGGCCGAGCGCGTAGCCGACCTCCCACGCAGGGCCAAGCCGCTCCGTGTTCAGGTGCCAGCCGGTCTTGAGCGCCGGCGCGGGGAAAAGGCTGATCGAGCCGAACAGCACGCCGGTGTGCCGGTCGGTGATGCCCCACTGGTAAAAGGCAGGGTCATCGTAGTGCTTTTCCCACTCGTTCAGCGTCTCGGCGGTCTCGCCCCAGCTGCGGTGGGCGTTCCAGCGCAGATACTGCGTGACCTGCTTGTCGCTGGCCCAGTTGTTGTACATCATTTCGCTGTCATCCATGGAGAGCCGCCGCAGAACAAGGCGCTGCGTCTCCAATTCCTGTGTGCCGCAATGCTTCATGATTTCCCTCACCTCTTGTGGAAGATGCCGCGCAGGATGCCTAGCCCCATGGTCCAGAGCCTGGCCAGCTGCGCGCGGTAGAGTGTGCAGTAGATAAACAAAATCACGCCGACCAGCGCGAATTTTATAAAGAAGTGCTGCCACAGCAGCGTGCCGACTGCCGTGACCGCAAACGCCAGCAGAAAGCCGGAGATCGTCTTGGGGTAGCTGGCCACGGTGCGGTAATACATCTGCCCCGTGACGCTGCGGTACAAAAAGGCTGCGCCGTTGCTGGCAGCCAGCGCAAGCGCTGCACCGACCAGCCCAAAGCGCGGCACCAGCACCGCGCAAAGCCCGAAGTTGGACAGCGCCCCCAGCCCGATGCCGATTGTGTCATGCCAGGGCTTGCGGGCTATCGAATTGCCGTAGACCGTGCCCTCGCACAAAATGTTGAACACAACGGCCAGCATCAGCAGCGGGAAGATCGCCAGACACCCCCGCTTGTCGGGGAAGATGACAAAGACGATGTCCTCAAGCATGACCAGCACGCAGAAAAAGCCGAAGATCAGCAGGTTCAGCACATCATGCACGCGGCAGATGCGCTCCTGCTCCTCGCGGTAGTGGGCGTAGACATAAGGCCCCCAGTAGGTCGAAAACCCGGCCTGAATGGCTGTTACAAGCTGCGCAAGGCTGTAGCCGAAGGCAAAAAGCCCCTGCGCACTCTCGCCGCAGGCGTTGCCGACAAACGAAAGGCAGATACCGCTGGACAGGCTGAACAAAATCTGCGCCGGGGCCAGCGCGATGCCGTAGGGCACGGTCTGCCGCGCAATGCCGCCCAGCTGTGCCGCGGGCAGCGGTGCCAGCACGGCACTGCGATACTTGTACCCGAACGCAATGGCCACCACGCCGAAGCTGAGGATGGCGGCGACCGCCAGCACAAAGACCTCGGAGGTGAAAAAGCCCGGCAGCAGATAAAACAGGTTGTAGCAGCCCTGCATCCAGAGCGTTTCCGCCGTGTAGGCGCGCAGGTCGTTTTCCAGCCGAAGCAGGACATTCAGATACCGCACCAGCATATAGAGCGCTGCATTGAGAAAGAGCAGCGGCACGATGCCCGGCCCGGCAGAGCCAAGGCCGAACGCGGCGGCGAGGGGCTGCGCAAAAAACACGCTGCCCGCAACGCCCAGCAGCATCATAAAGGACGCCGAGATGCGGGTGCAGGCCGCAAACAGCTGGCGCGGCTCGGCCCCGGCGGGCGGCTCATGATAAAAGCGCAGCAGCGCCTGGTCGAGGCCAAGGATGCCGATGTTCATGATGGTGGCCGTGTAGGTCATAAAGGTGACCGGCGCGCCCAGCACCTCGGTGGGCAGCAGCCCCTTGACGATAAGGGCCAGCCCCGTGATGGCGAAGCCCAGATAGGTCGCCACCGAATATTTCATTACATTCCCGGCGAAGGATTCGCCGGCAGATTTTTTGTTTTCTGACATATGTGTGTCCCATTATAGCGTTGTAGGGCCCGGGCGTGCCCGGCCTGCAGCCTTGCCTTTACTGCGCGTCTGCCGTACAGTGCAGGGCCGGGCATGCCCGGCCCCTACATGCTCAGCGGACGAACGGCTTAATGCGTTCCGTCATTGCTGCCACCTGTTCCGGCGTTACATGCGCTTTGTCTACATAGCCGTAGATGCGCTGCGCAAAGTCTGCCAGCGGCGGGCAGAAGGCAAATACCTTTTTCGGCTCCCAGCCGTGCTTATAAAGGAAATGCACCCCGGCCAGCGCGCAGAGCTTCAGCTTGTTGAAGTGCGGGGTAAAGCCCGCGCCCATCGGCTCGTCCCGCGGCGGATTTTTGTAGACATCCTCCAAAAGGTCGGCCATCCGCTTGTAGGCGGGCGTTTCGCTCGGGTCAAAATACCCCTCGATGACCTCCCGCGCGATGGGGAAGGGCGGCTCCGGCTCGGCCATGGCGGCGGCAAACGCATCGTAGCTTGTCACATAGCGCGCATCCTTATAGATGACCGGGTCGTACTCATGCTCGATCGGCACCGGGCGCAGGATATGGCAGCTTTTGCCCGCCATATACACCTCGGCGATGGCGGTGCTCATCCAGATCGAGATCGAGTCAGCGGCAACGATCCACTGCTTGACCGAGTCGGCAAAAATAACATGGAAGTTCGGCCGCTTTTTCGCCAGCGCCTCCAGCGCGGGGGAATTCCACTCGCTGGGGTGGCGGCGGTAGACAAGCTCGACCTCGGGATGCTGGCCCAGATATTCATCGAACCAGCGCAGTGTTTCCTGCATCGAGATGCGGTTTGTTTTGGCAAAGCCGGTAAAGTCGGTGCCCGCCATCTTGGAAAGCTCGGCTACCTCCTCCTCGCTCATGCTGGCATAGCCGAAGCTTGAGATATACAGGTGCAGCTGCTTTTCGGGGTCGAGGCCAAATTCCCTGCACAGCGACGCCTTATCCTTGAAATATCCGTTGAACTCCGGGCGCAGAAAGTCCATCATGACGGCACCGGTCACGGGGGTGTTTTTGGCCTCCATGCCGTGTGCCTGCAGGCGGGCGGCTGTGCGCGTGCCCCAGCAGGTCTGCACACAGCGCTTGGCATTGCCGTTCATGTTGAACCAGTCGCCCTCCTCCTGCGTGTCAGAGAGCATCTGCTCCCAGTGGAGGTTGACGATCTTGTTGCAGCGGCCGATGTTGTTGTACACATGGCTGTTGATGGCCTCGTTGTCGTACATGCAGCTGGCCACCAGCACCTCCGGCTTGTCCTTGCCGAAGAACCGCAGCCGCTTGGGGTCAAGCAGCTGGCGGATCTCGGCAGTATAGCCGCGCCGCTCCAGCTCCAGCTTGAGCAAAAGGTCGCTCTCATACTCGCGGACGGTGTGTTCATATAAAATCAGGAAATCTAATGCCATGTGTACCTCCTAAAAAGCCTTCCCCCGCGGGGCGTCGGGGACGCCGCCCCCTACAAATGAGGATGCCCCTTTGTCCGGAGGATGTAGGGCGGGGTGCCCTCACCCCGCCGCGGCGGCATGGGGGCATGCCGCCCTACATGTCAACCTGTAATATCGTTAAACAATTCTTGTGTCCAAACCGGCAGGCCGTATTTTTCATCAAGGTGGAAACCGTCAAAAAACTGCGTGTCATCGTCTGTGATGCAGCTGCCGCCCCACTCATAGTCCAGCAGGGTAAAGCCGTAGCTGTCGGCCCAGGCGCGCAGCGCGGGCAGCACTTCATCCTCCATCGCATCGCTGATGCCGAAGGCATCGCAGACTTCGGTGCGCACATTTTCCGCCATCGGCGGCAAAACCACGATGAGCCGCACGCCCTCGGCCTGGCAGCGCTCAGCCAAAGCGCGCAGCCGCTCAAGCTGCTCGGTGTTGACCGACCAGTCTTTGCAGCGCGGGGTGATGGTGGCGGTGTAGTCGTACAGGCGGCGGTGCAGCGGCAGCACTGTGCCGTCATCGGCCAGATAATCGCTCTCGGTCCAGTCGCCGGACTCGATCGTGTCAGGTGTGCCGCGCAGCGTGTCCATCGCCACGGTCAGGGCGTTTACATTGTATTCAAGGTTAAAGCAGTAGGCGAGGGGGTTGTTCAGCGTCTCCTCCAGCGCGGCAAAGCGGTCGGTGTTGTACCCGGCGTTCAGCGTATAGAACGAAACCTCCGCCAGCAGGGTATCGACCTCATGACCGGAGTCGAGTATATAGTCCGCCAGATCAAGCGTCTCCTTGAGCGAGGCACCGCCGAACGCAAGGTTCTGCCACGGCTGCCCGGTCAGGCTGTTGACCAGCTGCATATCAAAATGGGCAAGGCGGCTGTCCCCTAAAATCAAATTTGTGCCCGGTGCCTGCTGGTAAGCTCTTACCCGCGCCACCGGCTGGCTGGACGAGGCGGAGGCCTTCAGCCCGAAGTAGTTGTTTGGCTCAAACGCAGCAAAGAACACGAACCACAGAACCACAGGAATCGCCAGAAGCGCCATTTTTTTGAGAATGTTTTTCATGGGCCAAGCAGCCTCCTTTCGTATTGATGTAGGGCGCAGGGGCCGGGCATGCCCGGCCCCTGCGGTGCGGCGGTCAGAACCCCGCATACATGCCGAAGCCGGAACTGCCGAAGCCGCCGCTCTGCATGATATAGCCGATCAGCAGCGCAATCACCAGCGCATAATAGACGGCCCAGCGGTGCTTTTCCTTGGCAAGGCAGATCTCGGCAGGCTTGTTCTTGAACGCAAACGCCCGGCGGGCGTCCAGATAAAACGCCAGCGCCAGCACCAGCGCCGTGAAGGCGTAGTACGCGGCCACCATGATGGCGTTGGCGTAAAAGCCGTTGGACGCGGCGGCATACAGCTCGGCGGCAAACCGCGCGGGCGCCCAGTTAAGGAAACAGCCGCCCAGATACCGGAACGCATCGCCCACAGTCAGCGGCGCGGCGGCAGGGGAGGACCCCACCCGGAAAAAGACCATGCTCACGCACCACAGCGCAAACACGCCGGCGCGCTTGGCCCACTGCACGCGGGCGGGGGCCTTCTTTTTGGGCTTGCCGAGGCGGCGGTGCAGCAATTCCTCACCCAAGCGGTAGCAGGCCTGTAAAAGGCCCCACACCACAAAGGGCAGCGTATTGCCGTGCCAGAAGCCCGACACAAAAAACACCGTGAATACGCAGACCTCGGCGGGCAGGCGGCTGAGCCTGCCGTGCGTTGCGCCCGAAACATCGGCCCACGCCAGCGGCATAAAGAGATAGTCCTGCAGCCAGGACGAAAAGCTGATGTGCCAGCGGCTCCAGAAGCCGGAAAAGTTTGTGGCAAAAAACGGCGTTTTGAAGTTCTCCGGCAGGGTCAGGCCGAGCAGCAGCCCCACCGCGCGGGCAACCTCAGAATAGCCGGAAAAGTTGAAATACAGTTGAAAGGTATAAAACACAGCAGCCAGCACCAGCATGGGGCCACCGTAGCTGCCGTAGTGGGGAAACACCTCGTCCACCAGCAGGCCCAGCACATCGCTGACGGCCACCAGCTTAAAAAGGCCCAGCGCCAGCAGCCGCAGCGCCTGCACGGTGCGGGCAGCGTCAAAGCGATGCTCGGCCTTGAGCTGGGGCAGCAGCGCCCCGGCACGGCAGATCGGCCCCTGTGTGACAGTGGCAAAAAAGTTCAGAAACAGCGCAAAGTCGATGAAGCTTGTCTCGACCTCGCAGTCGCCGCGCGCGGCGTCAATCAGGTAGGAGATGGCCGCAAAGGTGTAAAAGCTGATGCCCAGCGGCATGGCCACGGCCTGCCAGCCGCCGTCCGCCGCAAACGCGCCGTTGTATTTGAAGAAGGCAAGGATCGCCAGCAGCCCGCCAACGCCGAGGCGCAGCGCTGCCGTTTTATGCACGCCGCCCCGCGCCGCCAGCCCGCGACCGCACAGGTAGGTGAACACCGCAACAGCGATGGTCACGGGCAGCATGGCTGGCATGGCCAGCGCGTAGAACACCCAGCTGGCCCCCAGCAGAAAAACGCTTTGCAGCCGCTGCGGCAGGTGCAGATACACCACGGCCACCACCAGCAAAAAGCCGAAGAACCCGAAACTCTGCAGGCTCATGGCCGCACCTCCCAACATACTATCAGTAATAATTCATTATACATGATTTAACGCAATACCGCAAGGGCGATTTGCGCCCGCCCTTGCGGCGCGCGGCGGGCGGTAAAAAAAATAAATTTGGTCATGCAGCAGAAAGTGTGCTATAATACAGCCAATGCAAGCAGCAGGAGGGAAAACACCATGCAGCATATCCGCAATGCGGTCCAACAATTTTTAAAGACGCAGCCCCCGGCGCGGATCATCGCCATCGGCTTTGCGCTGCTGATCCTCTGCGGTGCGGCGCTGCTTATGCTGCCGTTCTCGGTGCATCCGGGGGTGCATATCACACCGCTGAACGCACTTTTTACCTCTACCAGCGCCGTCTGCGTCACCGGGCTGGTCGTGGTGGACACCGGCGACACCTTCAGTCTGTTCGGCCAGCTGGTCATCGCGGTGCTGATCCAGATCGGCGGTCTGGGCGTGGCGTCCATCGGCATGGGGCTGGCCCTTGTGACCGGGCGGCGCATCAGCCTGAAGGGCCGTTCCCTTGTGCGGGAGGCGCTGAATGTCGAAAACCTGAACGGCATGGTCAAACTCGTGCGGGCCGTCCTGCTCATGACGGTGCTGTGCGAGGCAGCGGGCGCGGTGCTGAGCTTTCCGGCCTTTGCCCGGGACCACATGCCGCTGCGGGCGGTCTGGCTCAGCATTTTTCACTCGATCGCCTCCTTTAATAATGCGGGGTTTGACGCACTGGGCGGCGGCACCAGCCTGATCCCCTACCGGAATGATCTGCTGCTGAACATTGTCACCGATGCGCTCGTCATCGTGGGCGGCATCGGCTTTATGGTCATCCTCGATGTCGGCCGCTGCCGCGGCAATTTCCGCAAAATGAGCTTTCACACCAAGGTCGTGCTTTCCACCACGGCGGTACTGCTCTTCGGCGGCATGGCGCTTTTGCAGCTGACCGACGGCCTTGGCTGGATGACGGCGTTTTTCCAGAGCATGACGGCCCGCACGGCGGGCTTCTGCACGGTGGATTTCAGCACCCTGAGCAACGCGGGCCTGCTGGTCATTATGCTGCTGATGTTTATCGGCGCATCGCCGGGGTCCACGGGCGGCGGCATCAAGACGACCACCTTTTTTGTGCTGATGCAGCAGGTGCGGTCGATCTTCTCCAAGCGGCGGCTCGGCGCATTCCACCGCCGCCTGCCGGACGCTGCGCTGCCCAAGGCTGCGACCATCACCCTGATGGGAATCATCGTTGTTCTGGGCGGCACCTTCGGCCTCTGCATCCTTGAGCCGGAGACGGATTTTGTCCGGCTGCTGTTTGAGCAGATCTCAGCCTACAGCACGTCAGGGCTTTCCACCGGCATCACGGCGGGGCTTTGCGCCGGCAGCCGGGTGCTGCTGATCCTTACCATGTTCATCGGCCGTGTGGGCGCGGTGACGCTGCTCTCCCTCTGGGTCGAGCGCCCCGAGCCCACCGCCCGCTATACCGAAGAAGCCATTACGATTGGGTAAATACGAAGCCGCAAGGCAACCACCGTAGGGGCGGATTCCATATCCGCCCGTGCCCGCCTGCCGCAGGCACGGCTCCGCGGGCGCATATAGAATGCGCCCCTACATACTCTGCCGCCCGGCGCGGCGCAGAAAGGGTACACATATGTTTGATAAAATGAAAAGTTCCGCCGAAAGCTACGGTGTCATCGGTCTGGGCCGCTTCGGCACTGCACTGGTAAAAACGCTGTCGGACGCCGGCAAGGAGGTCATCGCCGTTGACAAGGACGAGGCCAAGGTCAAGGCAGTGCGCGGCTGGACCGATTACGCCTTTGTCATTGACGAGCTGAACGAGGCCGCGCTCAAGGAGACCGGCATGCAGAACTGCGGCACTGTCACGATCTGCATCGGCGAGCGGATCGACATCAGCATCCTGACAACGATGCTTGTCACCAAGCTCGGCGTGCCGCATGTGATCTCCAAGGCGGCCAGCGAGGTACATGGCGAGGTCCTCAAGCAGCTGGGGGCTGAGGTCGTCTATCCGGAGGCCGATATGGCCGTGCGCATCGGCAAGCGGCTGATCTCCGGCAACCTGCTGGACTATGTCGCACTGGGGGACGGTGTCGAGGTGCGCCGCATCGCTGTGGGCGGCAAAATGCTGGGTAAGAGTGTGCGGGAGCTTGATCTGCGCAAGGTCTACGGCATCAATGTCATCGCGGTGGAGCATGCCCGCCAGACCAATGTTGAGTTCTCCGCTGACTATACCTTTAAGGACGGCGATGTGATGGCCGTGGTCGGCAAGGTCGCCAAGATCGACCGGTTTGAGAAGGAGATGTGAGGCTGAAGGATGAACGGCATCCTCCCAGGAGGCTGTTCTTTCTTTTGCCAACAAAAGAAAGAACCAAAGAAAATTGCCGCTGTTGCGACGCAGCGGACCCGCGCCTTAGGGGCTGCACGCCCCTAAGAACCCCAATAAGGAAGTCGGAAGGCCCGTTGGCTACGCGAACGCAGTATTACTGTTCGCGCTTAACGCCAACGGGCCTTCCTCCACTTTTGAGTCGGGTGTTCCCCCGAACCCCCGCAGTGGGAATGAGATGTGCGTAGGGGCGGGGCTCTGCTCCGCCCGCGCCGTCAGGGGAAGGCTGCAGCCCTCCCTTTCCTCTGTATGTCTACAGTTGTAGGGCGGCCTGCCCTCAGGCCGCCGCACTGTGCCTTTAGAACTCCTTTATCCCTTAGCTGTAGGGGGCGGCGTCCTCGACGCCCCGCAGCTGCGCCATTATAGCCGCTTTCCCTTATCTGTCCCTCTTGTTAAAAAACTAACCGCACGGATTTTGCGCTTTTTGCCTTGCAATTCGCCGCGCAATGCGGTACACTTAATCTAACGAATTACGGCAAAAACAGGAGGACTTCCAAATGGAGCACAGCAATCCGATCCTGATGGGCAACAACAGCCCGCAGAAATTCATCACCATCGGCGAGGTGATGCTGCGACTGACCCCGCCGAACTATGAAAAGATCCGCATGACCTCCACCTTTGAGGCCAGCTACGGCGGCAGCGAGGCCAATATTGCGCTGGCACTGGCCAACCTTGGGGTGGATTCCACCTTCTTCAGCGTGGTGCCCAACAACTCGCTGGGCAAAAGCGCCGTGCGCTGGCTGCGCTGCAACGATGTACACTGCACGCCGATGATCCTCTCCACCAAGGAGGAGACCCCCAGCCATCGTCTGGGCACCTATTATCTTGAGACCGGCTACGGCATCCGCCCCAGCAAGGTCATCTATGACCGTATGCACAGCGCTTTGACCGAGTACGACCTGAGCAAGGTCGATCTTGATGCGCTGTTTGACGGCTTTGACTGGCTGCACCTGTCCGGCATCACCCCGGCACTGAACCGCAACTGCGCCGACTTTATCCTGCGCTGCCTCAAGACCGCCAAGGAGAAGGGGCTGACCGTCAGCTTTGACGGCAATTTCCGTTCCACCCTCTGGTCTTGGGAGGAGGCCCGCGACTATTGCACCCAGTGCCTGCCCTATGTGGATGTGCTGTTCGGCATTGAGCCGTACCACCTGTGGAAGGATGACGAGAACCACGCCAAGGGCGACTGGAAGGACGGCGTCCCCCTGCAGCCCAGCTATGAGCAGCAGGATGAGATCTTCCAGCATTTTATCGACCGTTACCCCAACATCAAGTGCATTGCCCGCCATGTGCGCTACGCCCATTCCGGCAGTGAAAACAGCCTCAAGGCCTTCCTCTGGTATGAGGGACATACCTTTGAGTCCAAGCTTTTCACCTTCAACATCCTCGACCGCGTGGGCGGCGGCGATGCCTTTGCCAGCGGCCTGATCTACGCCATGATGCACGATTACAAGCCGATGGATATGGTCAACTTTGCAGTGGCGTCCAGTGCCATCAAGCACACCATCCACGGCGATGCGAACATCACCGACGATGTGGACAGCATCCGCAACCTGATGAACATGAACTACGATATCAAACGGTAAATCGTATATAAAACGCGCCGTCCCGGGTCTGGGACGGCGCGTTTTTGCTTGGGAAGCCTTCCCCCTCGGGGGAAGGTGTCTGCGGCCCCCGACCGCAGACGGATGAGGGGCGGCGTTTCCATGATTGCCCGGGAATGGGCTGCCGCGGAAAGTCAGCCCCTCATCAGTCCGCTTTGCGGACAGCTTCTTCCCCGGGGGAGAAGCCTTTGGGCAGCAGCTGTGCATTCAGCCCCGCCCCGATAAACAGCAGGTTGATGATCACATACAGCCACAGGATCAGCAGGATCACCGCCGTCAGGGAGCCGTAGATATACGACCGCCGCCAGAAATGCGCGATATAAAAGGAAAATACCCGCGAAAAGATCAGCCACCCGGCTGTAGCAAAGATCGTGCCCGGCAGCTGGCTGCGCAGCGTGCGCCGCCCGCCCGGCACATAGGTGTAGATCAGCAGCAGCAGCACAAAAAGCAGCGGGATCGTCACGAATCGGCCGATGTCGGCCACCCGCTGCAGATGATGCACCACCGCTGCATAATGCCGGAAAAACGGCAGCGTATCGGCAAAATGCGCAAACAGCGACCGCATACCCTGCAGGGCCAGCATGACGAGCAGCAAAAGCTCAAATACAAAGGTGTACCCGATGGCGAGCAGCCGGTTCAGAAAGGTGCGGCGGGAGCCGGGCGTCAGCCGCTGCAGCCCCACCTGCAGCGCGCTCACACCGCCGGACGCCGAGACGATGGTGGTCAGCACGGCCAGCGAGGCCACAAACTGGGCCGACTGGCCGCTCAGGCTCTGCAAAAGCTGCACGGCGGCGGCCTGAATCTCGGGGATCGGGGGCAGAAAATCCGCCAGCAGCTCGGCCACACCCTCCACTGAAAAGGCGGGGATCAAATTGACAAGCAGCAGCACCCACATCAAAAGCGGAAAGGACGCCGTGAGCAAAAACAGCGTGGCCGACCCGGCGTAGACCGTCATATCCAGTGCCAGATAGCGGCGCAGCACGGCCAGGGCGGTGTTTGTCCAACGGGTCAGCTTCGGCTTCATGGCAGGCTCCTTGTCTGTGCGGGCGGTCTTTCGATATATAGTTCATTATAGCGGATTCCGCTGCGGAACGCAATGTTCATGCGGCGGATTTTGTTTGGCCGGGGCTTGTGCGATTGCAAGAAATGTGGTAAAATAACATTGATTCTTTAATGATAAAAATTGCCAACAAAATTGCGTCTTTACATTGAAAAATATTCCGGGGGGGGGTACTCTGTTTGAAAACCGAAACAGAACACAGCCGCGAGGCTGAAAATCATCTGCAGACCTTTGTGCAGCAGGGCCGTTGGGAGCGCTGCGCCCGCCACTGCTGTTCCATGCAGCGGCGGTATGCACTGTGCTGTGACGAAAAATTTGTCTACGGTCTGGACTACGCCGAGGTCATTGAGCTGATGGAGCTGTGGCTGTACTGGGCGGCACTGCAGGACCTGTACGCCCTGCCCGGCATCTGTGAGGGTGGGGCCTTTGCCGCTGCGGAAAAGGCGCTTACCGCCTTTATAGACGAGGGCGAGGCTGCGGCCCAGCGGCAGAGAGCGGCCGATACTTACCGCACTTTTCGGCAGGAATAGTGCCGTACACAGAAATTTTACACCCCCGCTGCGGCAAGGCGGTTAAAAATATATCAAAAACACTTGCGCATTTTCGGTTTTATGCGTATAATAAGGATAAACCCCTTGGGGCGCGGTGCGCCCCGCCAAAAATGTGAAACATACCGAAAGGAGCTTTTACTATGGGTTTGGGTAAAAAGACCATTGACGATGAGAACTACGCCGGTAAGCGCGTACTGGTTCGCTGCGACTTCAACGTCCCGATGAAGGACGGCGTTATCACCAATGATAACCGCATCAATGCCGCACTGCCGACGATCAAGAAGCTGATCAACGACGGCGCTAAGGTCATCCTGTGCAGCCATCTGGGCAAGCCGAAGAACGGCCCCGAGGCCAAGTTCAGTCTGGCCCCCGTTGCTGTGCGCCTGAGCGAGAAGCTGGGCCAGCCCGTTGTCTTTGCCGATGATGACAATGTTGTCGGCGAGAATGCCAAGGCTGCTGTTGCCACCATGAACAACGGCGATGTCGTTCTGCTGCAGAACACCCGCTTCCGCAAGGAGGAGACCAAGAACCTGCCTGAGTTCAGCGAGGAGCTGGCCAGCCTGGCCGACGCTTATGTCGATGACGCCTTCGGCTCCTGCCACCGCGCCCACTGCTCCACCGCCGGTGTGACCGACTATGTCAAGGATACCGCTGTCGGCTACCTGATGGAGAAGGAGATCAAGTACCTCGGCAACGCCGTGAACGATCCCGAGCGTCCCTTCACCGCCATTCTGGGCGGCGCCAAGGTCGCTGACAAGCTGAATGTCATCTCCAACCTGCTCGAGAAGGTCGATACCCTGATTATCGGCGGCGGCATGGCCTACACCTTCCTGAAGGCGCAGGGCTATGAGATCGGCAAGAGCCTGTGCGATGACTCCAAGCTGGATTACTGCAAGGAGATGATGGCCAAGGCACAGGAGAAGGGCGTCAAGCTGCTGCTGCCGGTTGACGCTGCCTGCATCAAGGATTTCCCCGATCCCATTGATGCCCCCATCGAGACCGTGATCGTCCCTGTCACCGCTATCCCGGCCGACATGGAAGGCTGCGACATCGGCCCCGAGACCATGAAGCTGTTTGCTGACGCCGTTAAGGCCAGCAAGACCGTTGTCTGGAACGGCCCCATGGGCGTGTTTGAGAACCCGACCCTCGCTGCCGGCACTCTGGCTGTTGCCAAGGCCATGGCAGAGAGCGATGCCACCACCGTCATCGGCGGCGGCGACTCCGCAGCTGCTGTTCAGCAGATGGGTCTGGGCGACAAGATGACCCACATCTCCACCGGCGGCGGCGCTTCTCTCGAGTACCTCGAGGGCAAGGAGCTGCCCGGCATTGCCGTTATCCAGAAGGCCTGATTTTTTAAGAAACCCGCAGAGCGCGGCGGCCAAGCCGCCGCGCCCTTTTTCGCTTACACAAAAAAGAGCAAGATAAAAAATAATAGATAAAAGATAATAAAAAATGTGGAGTTTTGGCCTAAAGGCCAAAACAAAATCGTAGGGGCGGATTCCATATCCGCCCGCGGTACTTGCCGTAAGACTGCACGGGCGCATATAGAATGCGCCCCTACGGCGGCAGTGTATTTTGAAGCGGTGCGCAGCACCGCGGCCCACCATTTTTATTATCTATTATCTTTTATCTATTATCTATTCTAAGAAGGAGTAATCACCATGGATAAACAGAATCGTAAAGCTATCATCGCCGGCAACTGGAAAATGAACAAGACCGCTACCGAGGCCAAGGCCCTCATCAGCGAGCTGATCCCCGCTGTCAAGGACGCCGGCTGCGAGGTCGTCATCTGCGTTCCCTTCACCGATCTGGTCACCGCTGTCGAGATGACCAAGGGCACCAACATCCATGTCGGCGCCGAGAATGTCCACTTCGAGAAGTCCGGCGCTTTCACCGGCGAGATCTCTGCCGATATGCTGACCGACCTCGGCGTTGAGTATGTCGTTATCGGCCACAGCGAGCGCCGCCAGTACTTTGCCGAGACCAACGAGACTGTCAACAAGCGCACCAAGGCTGCGCTGGCCGGCGGTCTGAAGCCCATCATCTGCGTCGGCGAGAGCCTCGACCAGCGTGAGCAGGGCGTGACCGAGGAGCTGGTCCGTATGCAGGTCAAGATCGCGCTGAACGGCGTGACCGCTGACGAGCTGAAGAATGTCGTCATCGCCTACGAGCCCATCTGGGCCATCGGCACTGGCAAGACCGCTACCGCTGATCAGGCCGAGGAGGTCTGCGCCGCCATCCGCAAGGTCGTTGGCGAGCTGTACGGCGAGGACGCTGCCAAGGGCCTGACCGTCCAGTACGGCGGCAGCATGAACCCGAAGAACGCCGAGGAGCTGCTGGGCAAGCCCGATGTTGACGGCGGCCTGATCGGCGGCGCTTCCCTGAAGGCCGACCAGTTTGCGGTCATCGTTGACGCTGCCACCAAAGGCTAAATTGCGTTTTCCCGGAATGTTTGTAGGGGACGCATATATGCGTCCCGGCAGCATAGCGGTTGCCACTATGTTCCCGGGCGGCATATATGCCGCCCCTACAGCCTATCAATAAGGAGTCTACAATTCTATGTCTAAAAAACCTGTTATGCTCTGCATCATGGACGGCTTCGGCTGGACACCGGACGAGACCTACGGCAACGCCGTGGCTGCCGCCAACAAACCGAATCTGGACAAGATCTTTGCCAACTACCCCATGACCACCATCGAGGCCTCCGGCATGGCTGTCGGCCTGCCCGATGGCCAGATGGGCAACTCTGAGGTCGGCCACACCAACATGGGCGCAGGCCGCATCGTTTACCAGCAGCTGACCCTCATCACCAAGTCCATCAAGGACGGCGAGATGTTCAAGAACCCCGTGCTGGTCAAGAATATGAAGGCTGCCATCGACGCGGGCAAGGCCATCCACCTGATGGGTCTGGTCGGCACCGGCGGCGTCCACAGCCATGCCGACCACTGGTTCGGCGTGCTGGAGATGGCCAAGCACATGGGCGCGAAGGATGTTTTCCTGCACTGCATCATGGATGGCCGTGACACCGACCCGCACAGCGGCAAGGGCTTCCTGGCTGACCTGCAGGCCAAGCTGGACGAGCTGGGCATCGGCAAGATCGCCAGTGTCTCCGGCCGTTATTACGCCATGGACCGCGACAACAACTGGGACCGCGAGGAGAAGGCCTACGCTGCCTTTGTCTACGGCGAGGGCAACCACGCCGCCAGCGCTGCCGAGGCCATCGAGGCCAGCTACGCCGCCGATGTCACCGACGAGTTCGTCATCCCCGTTGTCACCTGCGAGGGCGGCCGCGTTGAGGACGGCGACACCGTCATCTTCATGAACTTCCGCCCCGACCGTGCCCGCCAGATGACCCGCATCTTCTGCGATGACGCCTTCACCGGCTTCGAGCGCCGCGGCGGCCGCAAGCAGGTCCACTATGTCTGCATGGCAGAGTATGACGCCACGATGCCCAACTGTGAGGTCGCTTACCCGCCGGTCGAGCTGAAGAACACGCTGGGCGAGTATCTGGCCGCCAACGGCAAGACCCAGCTGCGCATTGCCGAGACCGAGAAGTATGCCCATGTGACCTTCTTCTTCAACGGCGGCGTTGAGCAGCCCTGCGAGGGTGAGGACCGCAAGGTCATCCCCAGCCCGAAGGTTGCCACCTACGACCTCAAGCCCGAGATGAGCGCCTATGAGGTTGCTGACGAGTGCAAGGCCCGCATCGAGAGCGGCAAGTACGATGTCATCATCCTGAACTTTGCCAACTGCGATATGGTCGGCCACACCGGCGTCTTTGATGCAGCCGTCAAGGCTGTTGAGGCCGTTGACAAGTGCGTGGGCGAGGTCACCGATGCTGTGCTGAACGCCGGCGGTGTCGTATTCCTGACTGCCGACCACGGCAACGCCGAGAAGATGAAGAACCCCGATGGTTCTCCCTTCACCGCGCATACCACCAATGTGGTGCCCTTCGCCGTTATCGGCGCAGGCGATGTGAAGCTGCGCGAGGGCGGCTGCCTCGCGGACATCGCCCCCACCATGCTGCCCTACATCGGTCTGCCCGTCCCCGCGGAAATGACCGGCAAGAGCATTATTGTGGAATAATTTAACAACGCATCCCCGCGGCAGGCCGTTTGGCCTGCCGCTTTTTTGTGTTTGTAGGGGCCGGGCATGCCCGGCCCGCAGCTTTCCCATAAGAAATCATTCGCCCTACACACGCAGCCCCTACAAATACATCGCTCACCCTTGCTATTTTCCCGCAAATGCGATATAGTTATCTTAACTAAACATATCCGATTTAGGAGAAACCGCATGAAACAACAAACAAAGGGCGGGGTGCTGCATAAGCTGTGGCAGAGCCTGCCGTGGCTGTGGATGGCCGCAGCATACCTGACGGATCTTTGGTATCAGCTTGTGCCGGGCCGGTGGATCGTGGATTCCGATCTGGCATCCGAGATGATCCTTGCGGACCTGCTGAACCGCGAAGGCTCGGTCATCAGCCACAACTGGTTCTACTCGACCGAACTGAAGGTCGTCAACCTGCAGTGGTTCTACCGATTGGGTCTGCTGCTTTTCCCCGATGATTGGCATCTGGCCCGCACATTCGGTATGGCCATTGCGCTGGCGCTTTACGCGGCAGCCATGCTGTTCTTTGTCAAATGCGCAGGCCTTGGGCGGCCCGGCCTCTGGATGGTCGGCACGCTGCTCTGGCCCTTCGGGCAGCATTATCTGGTTTATGCTATCTATGGCGGGTACTATCTGGTATATACCTTCTTCTATATGCTGGTGCTGGCGCTTGTGCTGCGCAGCCTGACTGCCGACAAAAAGCACTGCGCCTTGCAATGGCTGCTGGCCTGCCTTATTACGGCGGTGGCCGGCATGAACGGTGTCAAGCAGCTTATGGTATTCCATGCGCCGCTTTGTCTGGCAGCGGCGGTGCTGCTGGTCATGGCGCTGCACGGCAGTGATAAGCCGGAATGGAAGGGGGCTCTGCAGAGCTGCCGCAAGGAGGTTCGTCTGCTGGCAGCCTCTGTCGTGACGGCGGTGGCCAGTGCGGCGGGCTACTTCGTCAGCAATGCGGTGCTGTCCCGCCTGTACGACTTCAAATCCTACAATTTCATCACATGGAACCGGGACGAAAACTGGTTTACGCTGGACCGGATCCTGATGGACTTCTTCCATGAGTTCGGCTACCAGAACGGCTCCGGCGTGTTCCACTTCGGCGGTATTGCGGCGGGTATCGGCCTGCTGCTGGGCTGCTGGATGTTCTTCTGCATCGTGCGGCTGCTGCTGCGGCTGGATAAGCTGCAGCTCAACGACAAGCTGCTGGTGCTGCTGCTGGTTTGTATGCTGGCGGTCTGCGGCATGTGCTATGCCTACTTCCACGAGTATTATCTCTACTTCTGGCTTATGAACATGCCGGTGGCCATTGCGGTCATGGCGGTGGAGATCAAGACCGAGGATCTGCACCTGCCCGGGGCGCGGGGGCTTTTGGCCGCTGCGCTGGCGGCCTGCTTTACGGTTTGCGCCGTCAATACGGTGCGGCAGGAGCAGGAGCACCCCTACCTTGCGCATAAGGGCTTGAAAAACGCCGCCGACTGGCTGGTGGAAAATGGCTACACCGAGGGGTATTCCACCTTCTGGAACGGCAATGCGATGATCGAGCTGACAAGCGGCAAGCTGGATGTCTGGACGATCGCCAATCTGAACAGCCTAGTCGTGCCCGACTGGCTGCAGCCCAAGGAGCATCTGACCACCGACCCGGTGCATCCGTTCCTGCTCATTGATACCGAGACCGACTACGCCGCTGATGACGCGCAGCTGGTCAAATACGGCAGCTGCACCGAGGTCTACAACGATGGACGCTATGTGATCTATGACTTCGCCGATGCGGCCGCCGCGCACGAGGCAGCCCAAGCGGCGGAGGCAAAGCAATAAGATAAGGTGCCATGCTATGAAGGGGCGGATGCTTGCATCTGCCCGCAGGGCGTCGAGGACGCCGCCCCTCTGTAATCGAATCCGATACTTTATATAAATAAGGAGTATTCTTATGCGTTACTGCAAAAAATGTACGATGCCCGACACCCGCCCCGGTATTACCTTTGATGCCGAGGGCGTCTGCAGCGCCTGCCGCCACTACGAGAACCGCAAAAATGTCGACTGGGACGCCCGCTTCAAGGAGTTTGAGGCCTACTGCGACAAGTACCGCGGCATGAACGGCCCCGGCGGCTATGACTGCGCGGTTGCCGTCTCCGGCGGCAAGGACAGCCACTTTCAGGTCTGGATGCTGAAAGAGGTCATGCACATGAACCCGATTCTGTTCAGCGTCGAGGATAACTTCCCCATGACGCAGGCGGGCATCCACAACCTCAAGAACATCAGCGAGGAATTCGGCTGCACGATCATCTCCTGCAAGCCCAACATCAAGGTGCAGAAAATCCTGATGCGCAAATTCTTTGAGAAGTACGGCAAGCCGACCTGGTACGTGGATCGCCTGATCTACACCTTCCCGCTGCACATGGCGGCCAAGTTCAACACTCCGATGCTCTGCTACGGCGAGAACGTCAGCTTTGAGTACGGCGGCAACGCCGATAAGGAGACCTACTCCGCCATGGGCCAGATCGAGAACGGTGTCGCCGTCGGTATGCCCATGGAGGAGCTGCTGGGTGACGGCGTGACCGAGAAAGACCTCTCTCTGACGCTGGCCCCCAGCGCCGAGGAGCGCGCCAAGCTCGATCCGTTCTACATGAGCTATTTTGTGCCGTGGAACAGCTACAAGAATTACCAGATCGCCAAGGCGCACGGCTTCCACGACCTGACCCATGAGTGGGACCGCACCCACCACGCCGAGAACTTCGACCAGATCGACTCCCGCGCCTATCTGGTACACAGCTGGCTGAAGTACCCGAAGTTCGGTCACGCTGCTGCAACCGACTACACCGCCCGCTATATCCGTTACGGCATGATGACCCGCGAGGAGGCCATCCCCATCATCAAGGCGCGGGACGGCAAGCTCGACCCGCTCTGCGTGCGTGACTTCTGCGACTTCTGCGGCTATACCGAGAGCGAGTTCTGGGCCATCATGGACAAGTTCTACAACCGCGACCTGTTCGAGAAGAATGACTGCGGCGAGTGGCAGCTCAAGCACCCCATCTGGGAGGAGAATAAATAAATGGTACGGCATGTCATTCTTTGGAAGCTGAAGGAAATGCCCGAGGCCGAGAAGGCCGCCGTCAAGGCCGGCATCAAGACAGGGCTTGAGGGGCTGGCCGGCCAGATCCCCGGCCTGCTGGAGGTCCATGTCTACACCGAGGCGCTGCCCAGCTCCGCGAATGCGGACCTGATGCTGGACACGACCTTCACCGATGCCGAGGCACTGAAGGGCTACTCCACCCACCCGGCGCATGTCGCTGTAGCCAACGGCAAGGTGAGACCGTACACCGCGGTAAGGACTTGTTTGGATTTTAACGCGTAACCGTACAGAAGGAGACTTTTTCGGATGCTTTTTTCCAGCGCGACCTTTTTGTTTGCATTTCTGCCGGCAGTCACACTGCTCTATTATATAATCCCTGCGCGGTTCCGTACTGCCCGAAATATGCTGTTGACGCTGGTGAGCATCCTCTTCTACGCTTGGGGGGAGCCGCGCTTTGTGGTGGTTATGCTGGCCATGATCGCCGTGAACTGGGCGTTGGCTCTGCTGGCCGAGACACAGGGTGACAAGTACCGCAGAATGGTACTTGTCACAGCGGTGGCGGTAAACATTAGTTTGCTGTTTGTCTTTAAGTATCTGACATTTGTGCTGGAAAATACAAACCGTTTTCTGGGCCTGTCCATTCAGGTGCCGAGCATTACGCTGCCCATTGGCATTTCGTTTTTTACCTTTCAAGCAATGTCTTATGTGATAGATGTCTGCCGCGGGGATGGCAAGGCGCAAAGAAATATCTTGAATGTGATGCTCTATATTGCGTTTTTTCCGCAGCTGATTGCAGGGCCAATCGTGCGCTACTCGGATTTTGCAGACCAAATCAACTGCCGAACGGAAAGCTTTGATGGTTGGAGTGGTGGCTGCTGCCGTTTTGCCTTGGGCCTTGGGAAAAAGGTGATTCTCTCCAATAATCTTGCCTATGTGGCGGATGCGGCATTTTCCTCCATTGGGAATATGTCGGTCTTGTTGGCTTGGCTGGGGGCGATTGCATACACATTACAGATTTATTTTGATTTTTCCGGTTATTCTGATATGGCCATTGGTCTGGGGCGGATGTTCGGGTTTCGCATCCGGGAGAATTTCAACTACCCGTATATTAGCCGCTCTGTATCAGAATTCTGGCGGCGCTGGCATATCTCTCTAGGCAGTTGGTTCCGCGATTACTTGTACATCCCTTTGGGTGGCAGCCGTGTGAAAAGCCGTGGACGGCTTATTTTCAACTTGTTTGTGGTGTGGTTTTCTACTGGCCTTTGGCATGGTGCTAATTGGACATTCATTGCTTGGGGTCTGATGTATTTTGTGCTGCTCTGTGTTGAAAAGCTCACAGGTTTTGAAAAGCGCTCTGTGCCGCTATGGCTGGCATGGATATACACGATGCTGTTTGTTGTTCTTGGATGGGTGCTTTTCAGAGCGGAAAACCTTACTGGCGCAGTAAAGTATGTGCTGGCCATGTTTGGCATTGGCGCATCTGGCTTGCTGGACGCCAAGGCGGCGTACTATATGGCAGAATACAAACTGTTCTTCCTGTTGGCGATTGCAGCCTCCCTGCCGATTGCAGGTTGGTTGGGTAAGGCCAAGGAACATCTGGATGGTGCGATTAGCGTGCTATACCCGGTTTGGATCATTGGGGTGTATGCGGTAGCGGTTTCATTTATTGTAAAGGGTGGTTACAATCCTTTTATTTACTTCAACTTCTGACAAGGAGATTTTTGTATGGGAACCCGGAAATCTGCGCGGCTGGCGGCTGTCTGTATTGGTGCGGCTACATTTGTGGCGGCTGTTCCCGTGCTGTGTGCCGAGCTTCAACAGGTGGGCAGCCAAGAAGCCGCAGACATGGAAGATGCCTTTGAAACAACAGCACAGCAGACAATTCCGGGTTACCACAATGTAATTGAGCTGAATACGCTGTTCCAGATGGCACTAGGCAAAAATGTCATTGAGGACGCTGCCGATGACAAGGTCATCCGGCTAAAAAATGGAATGTTGACATTTGTCTGCGGTCCAGCCGATGTAACAGACTCAATAAATGGTATTCTGAACCTGAAAAAAGTCTGTGACGAAAATGATACGCAGTTGCTTTACATTCAAGCGCCGCAAAAAATCAGCAAGTTTGACCCGGAACTTCCCGCCGGTGTACAGGATTATGGCAATGAAATTGCCGATAGTTTTTTGCAGGGTATAGACGGAAAAATTCCCTATATTGACCTACGCGAGAAAATCTATGATGCTGGAATCAACCAGTATGACTTGTTTTTCAAAACAGATCACCACTGGACCCCGGAGGGGGCGTTCTGGTGCTGGGGCAAGGTAGCGCAAACATTGAAAAGCGACTATGGCTTTGCCTTTGATGACAAGATCACAAACATGGACAGCTACACGGTAAAGACATACCCGGATTGGTTTCTGGGCAGTCAGGGCAAGCGTGTCGGTACTGTATATGCGGGTGTGGATGATTTCTCCGTCATCACGCCGAATTATGAAACGAATTTTGATTTCACGGTTCCCGATAAGGACATCGAACGCCACGGCAGCTATGCGGACACCCTGCTCGTCAAGGACGCCTACGAGACAAAGGATTATTACAACGGTAACCCGTATGCTGCATACATCGGCGGGGACTACGCGCTGAACCATATCGTGAACAAGCTGGCACCGAACGACAAGAAGGTCCTGCTTGTGCGGGATAGCTTTGCATGTGCATTCACGCCGTTTCTGGCGCAGTCCTGCGCGCAGCTAGACACGATCGATATGCGGGCGTTCCAAGGGACGATTGCCCAGTATATTGTGGAATCAAAACCGGATATTGTACTGTTTCTGTATAATACCTCGGCCCTGCCCGGTGCAGCAAACTTTCAGTAAAGAGCGATAGGAAAAAATCCGAGGGAGACAATACTATGGCAACTACCCTTATCCACAACGGCCTCATCCATGATGCGGTCCACTGCGAGGCCTATGTCGCGGATATTCTGCTGGCTGACGGTAAGATTGCCGCTATCGGCGGTGGGCTGACTGCCCCGGCGGACGCTGCTGTGTTTGACGCCGATGGGTTGGAGGTTTATCCCGGTTTTGTCGATGCCCACACCCATATCGGCCTTGATGGCTATGGGATCGGGTACGAGGGCTGCGACTACAACGAGATGAACGACATCTGGACGCCGCAGCTGCGCGCGATCGACGGCATCAACCCGCGCGACCCCTCGCTGGCGGACGCGCGCCGGGCCGGCGTGACCTGCGTCTGCACCGGCCCGGGCAGTGCCAATGTGCTGGGCGGCACCTTTCTGGCCATGAAAACCGTGGGCGATCGCGTGGACAAAATGGTCGTGCGCGACCCGGTTGCCATGAAATGTGCCTTCGGCGAGAACCCCAAGCGCTGCTACCGCGACAAGTGCGATTCCACCCGCATGTCCACGGCGGCGTTCCTGCGCGGCGCGCTAATGCAGGCGCGGGACTACGGTGCCCGCAAGCAGGCGGCCAACGGCGATATAACCAAAATGCCCGCCTACAACCAGAAGCTCGAGGCCCTGCTGCCGGTGCTGGCGCGTGAGATCCCCCTGAAGGCCCACGCCCATCAGGCCAACGACATCTTCACGGCGCTGCGCATCGCGCGGGAGTTCGACCTGCGCCTGACGCTGGAGCATGTGACCGAGGGCCACCTGATTGTGGACGAGCTGGCAGGGGAGAAGGATGTGCCGATGGCGGTCGGCCCCAGCCTGACGTTCGCCAGCAAGTTTGAACTGCAGAACAAATCCTGGTCCACCCCTGCGGTGCTGACTGCAGCGGGCTGCCATGTCTCCATTATCACCGACAGCTCAGTCATTCCGCAGCAGTATCTGCCGCTCTGCGCCGGTATGGCCATCAAGGCGGGCATGGACCCGTTCGATGCGCTGAAGGCCATCACCATCAACCCGGCGGAGCATATCGGCGTGGCCGACCGCGTCGGCTCGCTGGAGGTGGGCAAGGATGCTGACCTCGTCATCACCGCAGGCAGCCCCTTTGAGGTGCTGACCGAGGTAAAGGCAGTCTTTATTGACGGGGCGCGTATCGAGCAGGCATGATTAGTGGAAAGGATCGTAGAGGCCATGCGTTTGCCAAAACAACCGCTGCAATGCCCCACAATGGCTACCGCCGGAAATGTACTGACACTGGCAGCGCTGCTGCTGCCGCCGCTTTACATGCCGAATGGTTATGTTGGGCTGGTGGGTGCTAAATTTCATCTACTGCTGTGGCTGGCAGGGATTGGAGGTGCTTTGCTGCTTTGCTGCCTGCAAAAAAGCCTCCGCAGGAATGAGCATCCGGCAAAGCAGGCGCAAATTGCCGGTCTGCCGCTGTTGCTGCTCTGCTTAAGCTACACAGTAGCATGGCTTTTTGCGGAGAATCCTGCCGTGGCTTTGTGGGGATTGCAGGGGCGCTACAACGGCCTTATCATGCTGTTGGCCTGTACGATGCTGTACTTTGCAGTACAGCTGACAGGCGGCGGGATTCCGGCTGCATGGTTCGGACGGCTGTTGGCAGGAGCAGGATGCGCTGTTACGCTGCTGTGCGGGATGAACTTCTTTATGGTTGACCCGTTGGATGCCTATTACAGCTTTTTGCCTGAAAGCGGGGAGCTGTTCCTCGGTACAGTGGGCAACATCAATTTTTATGGGGCGTTTCTTGACCTTTGCCTGCCTATTGCCGTGTGGGAGCTTTTGGTGACACCAGACAGCGATTCGGCACGGCTATGGGGCGCGGCATCGGTTTGCCTGGGGGCAGGCCTTGTGGTTGCAGGCAGTGATGCGGCCTGGCTGGGGGCTGTAAGTGCGGTGGCGGTGCTTTGCATGGCGCGGCGCATTACAGCCGGGCGGCTTTCCCGGCTGGCCTATGCTGCGGCCGTCTGGGCACTTTGCACAGGAACAATGGGTTTGCTGGCTCGCTTGCTGCCTGCCCGCGCAGAGTGGCGTACCGTGTCGAAATTTGTTACACAGCCGATGGTGGCGCTTATACTGGCTGCGGTGTGCTTTGTCGCTGGCGGTCTGCTGCGCCGACGGCCTAAGGTAAACAGCTGGCGTGCTGTGCGCGTGCTGGCTGTCGCGGCCGTGGTGCTGGCCGCTGTTCTGGTGCTGCTTGCCAATTTTACCGTGGTGCTACCGCAGCCGTTGACAAGGTTGTTGTTCTTTGATGACCAGTGGGGCTCCAACCGGGGCTTTGCATGGAAGCGGCTTTGGACGGTATGGAAGGATGATTTAACACCGTTACAGATGCTCTTTGGATTAGGCGGTGATGCTGCCAATGCACGGCTGAACATAGATGACTACTCTGTCAAATATATGATGCTGCTCAACGGTGATGTTTTTGACTCGGCCCATAACGAGTATCTGCAGCACCTGATCTGTGGAGGGGTAGTTGGGCTGACTTCCTGGCTGGCCTTTCTGGGATTACATGTCCGCCGCGGACTGCGGACAGCGCCGGGGCTTGCCGCGGCAATCCTTGGGTATGCAGTACAGGCATTTTTCAGCATCAGCATGCCGGGCGTACTGCCTCTGGTGTTTGTGCTGGCGGCGCTCTGCGTAAAGCCGCAGCCGCTGGCTGCCCGTGGGTGGTATCGCAGCCTTTTGGGATTGGTAATGGCTGCCCCGCCGATACTGCTGCTGGCGGCAGTCTAAAGCTTTGCTGTTATGGCAGAATAAAAGTGAATAATTGGTGAAAATGTCCATTGACAAAAGTGACCGGGGGGGGGTATACTCTCATTAGACTATATGGCTTGTGAATGCAGCCATTTAAATTATGAGAGGAGTCCTACCCGAAATGAAAAAGTTTCTTTCTATGGTTTGCGCAGTAGCGCTGGCCGCCCTGTGCGCCGTGCCCGCCTTCGCTGAGGCTACGCCCGGTGAGGCTGCTAACACGGCTGCCACAAGAATTACTGCCGAAAACGCATCTACAGAAAAAGGTGCAAGCCTTGCGAAGAGCATTGCCGATTACTACACCGCCAACCCCACCGTGCCTGTAACTAAGCAGAACGCCAACGCAGCTGCGACCGTTATCAATGCCCACGCGGACATGGCTATCGCGAACGGCTCTTTTGATAAGGACACCATCAAGAAGGTATATCCCAGCGCGGGGAGCGTTACCAATGCCGTTGCTGTCCAGACGATCGAGAAGAGTCAGATTTCTAATCTTTCCCTGACGAAGAAGGATGACAATACGCTGGTGCTGTCTGCTACTTGGACCGGTACGCAGCCGTCTGCGGGTGCCAACATTGCCGTCTATGGTATGGATACCAGCGCAGCTTACCAGATCGTCTTTGTGGATGATGCCGGAAACCGTACAACGATTGATTCTGTATCCAAGGTTGCTGACGGCGTGGTCGTTTTCTGGGTTCCTCACTTCTCTACCTATGAGATCGTAAAGGTCAGCGCTGCTGCAGATACAGCCCCGGCCGCCGCTGCTTCGGCTACCACCACGGTTGACGCTGCTGCTGTTGATGCTCAGTTCTATACCTGCAAGGCCTGCGGTTACCACAACTGGACTGGCACTGTGGGCGGCTACAAGTGCGACCACTGCGGCCACATCGAGGCGAAGGATCTGAGCAGCTACCCCAATGTCAAGGGCACTGCTACGCTGCCCACTGCCACCTCTGCTGCTGCCTCCAACAACATCATCAAGGCGACTGGTGCTGATATGAGTATGGTCGTTCTGGCTGTTCTGGCTCTGGCTGCCGCTCTGGTTGCCGGTTTCGCTTGCATCGTTCGCAAGCAGGGTCTCGGCAAGTAAAAATAAGGAAACATGCTGCTTATGAAGAGTTCTGATTCTCACAAAGCAGTGCATGCACACGGCAAGAGAAAGAACATGGTTCTTTCTCTTGTTTTTTGTGTGGCTGCACTCTGCGTAGTGCTTCTCGTGCTGGTGGGGCCGGGCCGTATGCTGGCTGGTGCGGCGGCACGATCCGGCGTTGAAACCGCCCTGCCTGCATCGGTGGCGGCGGTGTCTGATGCCCAGCCCACCGCGGCCCCGGAGCAAACGCCCGCCCAGCCCGAGACTGTCAACATCAATGATTTCGGCGGCTACCCCGCGGCGGGGGATGCTTTGGGTGAAATCACGATTTCCGGCACATCGGTGGACTGCACGATTTACTACGGTGACGAAGATCCCCAGCTGGACACGGGCGCGGGCATCTATACCGGCGGCAAGATCCCCGGTGAGGGTGGCACGATTCTGGTGGCTGGCCACACGGCAACCTATTTCCGCGATTTTGAGCATGCCCAGAACGGTGCAATGATTACCGTCACCACCGCCTACGGCACCTACACCTACGAAATCACGGATATGCGCGTGGCCAACGCCAACGATACCTCCGCCTATGACATGGATGCGCCGGAGGAAAATATTATCCTGTACACCTGCTACCCGCTGGGACAGGTGTCCCTGACGGATATGCGTTATTTTATCTACGGCAAGTATGTCAGCGGTCCGCGGCTGGAGGGGCTGTCTTGAGCCGCCCCGGCAAGCAGGCTGCAGCCGCTCGGCTGGCTGTGGCTGTTCAGCTGGTAGGCAGTGTCTGTGCGCTTCTGCTGGCGGTCTGTCTGGCGCTGTCCTTTACGCTCCTGCGGGAAGGACATTTTGCCGCCTGTCTGAAAAAATCTGGTTATCTGAACACCGTCCACGCTGCTGTGTTGGACACCTGCAGTCAGTACGCTGCTGCCATGGGAACGACTGCCGATCCGCTTGCCAACGCCATAACACCTGACGCTGTGTACGCAGGCGTGATGCACCGCGCCGACAGTCTGTGGCATGGCAGTACCAACGATGAGACCGACCCCTTTGGCAGCCTGATTACAACCTATCAGAACACCGTTGCGCCCGAGCCGCCTACTTACGATGGCTACCGCATTTTACAGTATAACTGCCAAATGGAGTGGCAGAGTGCGATGGCAACGCCGTTTTCGGCGGCGCTGAGTATGGTACTGCAATACCGGGGCATTGTGGCCATTGCCATGTATCTCTCCGGCCTGTTGCTTATGGGCTGCATTGCATTGCAATATCTGCTGGCCGACCGGTGGCGTATGTTTTGCGGTGGGCTGCTGCGTATGGCGGATGGCTGCCTGGGAGCAGGTGTCATACTGGCGCTGTGGCTGACCTTTGGAAGCGGATATCGCAGCTGGACTGCGGCAGGGGATATCGGTTATACATTGTTCTGTCAGTGGTTCGGCGCATTCGCTCCGGCGGTGGCAGGCTGTGCGGCAGCGGTATCAGCTGTGCCGGTGCTGTTGGTTCTATGGGTTTGCGCCCAGTTCCGCCGTGCGAAATCTGCCTGATGCCCTCTTGCATCCCGCATAAAACTGTGTTATAATACACTCAACGGCAAAGGCGCCGTCTGATAGCATTGCTATCGGACGGTGCCTTTTTTATTTTGTACAAAGCCGAATGGAGTGTAGAAATATGGAAAAGATTCCCCGTCATGTGGACATTGATTACAGCAAATACGCCCCCAATATCCCGGAGGACCAGCGGGAGGCCTACTATGGTCTGCCCAAGCATGTGCAGTTCTGCAAAGAGTGCGTGATGAGCAACCAGAAGCCGAACTCCTGCTATGAGTTTGAGCATACGATCAAATCCATCAAGAAAACGATGGTCATTCAGGAGGATGGCGTCTGCGATGCCTGCCACGCCTGCCACAACAAGGCCAACGGTCATATTGACTGGGCGCTGCGCGAAAAGGAGCTGCGCGAGCTGTGCGACCAATACCGCAAAAACGATGGCAGCTATGACTGCCTTGTGCCCGGCTCAGGCGGCAAGGACAGCTTTTACGCCGCCCACCTGCTGAAATACAAGTACGGCATGCACCCGCTGACGGTGACTTGGGCGCCGCACATCTACACCCCATGGGGGTGGGACAATATGCAGGCGTGGATCCATGCAGGCTTTGACAACTACCTGTGTACCCCCAACGGCATGACCCACCGTCTTCTGACCCGTCTGGCCACGGAAAACCTGTTCCATCCGTTCCAGCCGTTCATTCTCGGGCAAAAGCAGCTTGCACCGAAGATGGCCGCAAAATTCGGCATCCCGCTGGTGTTCTACGGCGAGAACGAGGCAGAGTTTGGCAACCCCATCGCCGACAACAACTCCGCGCTGCGTGATGAGCATTTCTTTGCCGTGAACGACTACGACCACATTTATCTGGGCGGCGTCAGTCTGCGCCAGCTGGAGGAGGACTACAAGGTAGACAAGGCCGACCTTGCCATCTATCTGCCGAGTGAGACCTCCAACCTTGAGAAAAACCACATTCAGGTGCGGTATCTGGGTTACTACGAAAAGTGGCATCCGCAGGGCGCCTACTACTACAGCGTTGAGCACGGCGGCTTCCGCCCTGCACCGGAGCGCACGCAGGGCACCTACTCCAAGTACAACTCCATTGATGACAAGATCGACGATTTCTTCTACTACACGACCTACATCAAGTACGGCATCGGCCGCACCACCTACGATGCCGCGCAGGAGATCCGCAACGAGGAGATCACGCTGGACGAGGGCAAGGCGCTCTGCAAGAAGTTTGACGGCGAGTACCCCGACCGCTTTGAAAAAGAGATCTTTAAGTATCTGTCGCTGGATCGCCAGCATTTCCCGTGGGCCAGCCAGCTGTTTGAGCAGCCCAAGATGGACCGCGATTACTTTATGGATCTGGCCGACCGGTTCCGCTCTCCCCACATCTGGAAGTGGGAGGACAACATGTGGAAGCTGCGCTACACCCCCTACGAGGGCGACAGCGAGGTGCTGTGGGGCGACCCGAGAGGCACGCACCATGAGATTTGAGTAAAAAGGCTTCCCCCTTGGGGGAAGCTGTCCGCGAAGCGGACTGATGAGGGGCGGACTTTCCGCGGCAGCTCGTTTGCGGGCAATCGCGGCACACGCGCCCCTCATCCGGCCTCGCTTCGCTCGGTCGCTTCTCCCTCGGGAGAAGGCTTTAACGAGGTTCATTTATGCAAAAAAAGATACGACTGATCGCCCGTCTTGATGTCAAAGATACCAACCTTGTCAAGGGCATCCAGCTGGAGGGGCTGCGCAAGCTGGGCGACCCGAACAGCTTTGCGAAAGCATACTATGAGCAGGGCATTGACGAGCTGCTCTATATAGACATTGTGGCAAGTCTGTACAACCGCAATAATCTGAGTGATATTGTGCGAAAAACGGTCGATGATGTGTATATTCCCGTCTGCGTGGGCGGCGGCCTGCGCAGCGTTGAGGATGTGCGCCACATCCTGTCGATGGGGGCGGACAAGGTTGCCATCAACACGGCAGCCATCAAGCGGCCTGCGCTCATCACCGAGGTAGCCGAGGCCTTCGGCAGTCAGTGCATGGTGCTGTCCATTCAGGCCAAGCGCAGCCGCACATGGCCCGGCAAGTGGGAGGCCTACTACGACAACGGCCGCGCCCACTCCGGCTATGATGTGGTCGAGTGGGCCAAGCGCGGTGTGGCGCTGGGCGCGGGCGAGATCCTGCTGACCAGTGTGGACTGCGAGGGGCTGCAGCAGGGCATGGATCTGGAGCTTATCAAGGCCGTGACCAGTGCTGTGAATGTGCCGGTCATCTGCGGCGGCGGTGTGGGCTGCGGCGATGACATTGTAGATGCTGCGCAGGCCGGTGCGGACGCCGTGGCCTGTGCTGCGGTGCTGCATTACAAAAAAGAGACCGTGCAGGAGCTGAAGGATGACATCCGCGCGGGCGGTGTGGAGGTGCGTAAGGTATGAAGGTGACGATCATTGATTACGGCCTGTCCAACCTGCTCAGCGTGCAGCATGCCTTTGCACGCTTCGGGGCACAAACGCTGCTGACGAGTGACCCGGCGGAGGTGCTCAGCGCCGATGCGCTGGTACTGCCGGGGGTCGGGGCGTTCCGGGACGGCATGGCCGGGCTGGAAAAGCTGGGCCTGATCGAGCCGATCCGGCAGAAGGCCGCTGCCGGTACGCCGCTGCTGGGTATCTGCCTTGGTATGCAGATGCTGTTTGATGAGTCGGAGGAATTCGGCCTGCATAAGGGGCTGGGGCTGATCCCCGGCCGCGTGGTCAAAATCCCCGGCACCGATGCGGACGGCTGCCCCCAGCGGGTGCCGCACATCAGCTGGGAGCCGCTCTATCCCGGCGGGGGCCGCGCCGACTTTGCCGGCACCGCGCTGGCGCAGCTGCGCGCAGGGGAGGAGTGCTATTTCATCCACAGCTATGAAGCAAAGCCCCTGCAGGACGCGGACTGTCTGGCCTACACGACCTACGGCGGGCGGCAGATCTGCGCCGCCGCCACCCATGGCAGCGTCCTCGGCTGCCAGTTCCACCCGGAAAAATCGGGCGAGGTCGGGTTAAAGATCATTGAGGAGTTTTTGAAACGGTGAGCCTTCCCCCCATGGGGGGGGGGAAAAGCTGTCAGCGGCTCCGACCGCTGACTGATGAGGGGGAACCTTCCCGCTGCAAGCAGTTCCCGGGCAGCGATGGCAAACCTGCCCCTCATCCGGCCCTGCGGGGCCACCTTCCCCCAAAGGGGGAAGGCTTTATAGCTAACGCCCTGCGCGATTCTGCGCAGGGCGTTGCTTTTTCCTCTGCGATACGCTATAATGTATTTTGTATAAATGTGCAAAGGGGAATGAACCATGTCCGTTGATCTGCTTGTCGGCTCCACCGGGTTTGTGGGGGGCAATCTGGCGGCAAAGCATACATTTGCCGCAGCCTGCCACAGCAGCGATATTGCCGCGCAGTACGGCACCCGGCCGGAGCTTTGCGTCTACGCCGGGGTGCCCGCCGCCATGTTTCTGGCCAACGCTGACCCGGAGGCTGATCTTGCCGTCATGCGCGCCGCGCGGGAAAATCTGCGCAGGATCGCGCCGAAGGAGCTGGTGCTGATCTCCTCCATCGCCGTCTGGCCGGACAGCCGCGGCAAATATGAGGACGATACCCCCCTGCCTGACGGGCTGCCTGCCTACGGCAAAAACCGCCTGCAGCTGGAAAACTGGGTGCGCGAGGATTTCCCCAAGGCACTCATCGTCCGCCTGCCGGCGCTCTACGGCGCGGGGCTGAAGAAAAACTTCCTCTTTGACCTGCACACCATCACCCCGGCCATGCTGCGCCCGGAGAAATATGCCGAGCTGGCCGCGAAATCCGACCTTGTCAAGACGGCGTACACGCTGGCGGACAACGGCTTTTACAAGCTGAACGGCACGGCCGACCGCGCCGCGCTCAAGCAGTTCTTTGCGCACAACGACTTTAACGCGCTGGCGTTCACCGATTCCCGCAGCCGCTACCAGTTCTACGATCTGGGCCGCCTGTGGGCCGACATCGGCAGGGCCCGCGCCGCAGGCATAAACATGCTGCACCTCTGCACGCCGCCGGTTTCGGCTGCCGAGGTCTACACCGCCGTCACCGGGCAAGCCGACTGGCGCAATGAGCTGGCCAAGCCGCCGTTTGACTACGACCTGCGCAGCCGTTATGCGCAGCTGCTGGGCGGCAGCGGGGCGTATCTCTGCACCAAACAAGAGGAACTGGACGATATTACGCGCTTTCTGCGCGACTGGAGGGATTGACCCATGCCGAACTATCAGCTTTCCATCTCCAACATTGCATGGCATAAGGAGGATGACGAGGCGGTCTACACAGCCATGCAGCAGGCAGGCTTTACCGGTCTGGAGCTGGCCCCGACCCGCATTTTCTCCGAAACACCGTATGAAAATCTGACGAGCGCGCTCTTGTTCGGCGGTTACCTCAAGAACCGCTGGGGCTTCTCGGTGCCCAGCCTGCAAAGCATCTGGTACGGGCAGCAGGGCAATATCTTCAATGCCGCCGACACCGAGCCGCTGCTTGACTACACGGCGCAGGCGTTCCAGTTTGCCCACAGCCTGAACTGCCCCTCGCTGGTGTTCGGCTGCCCCAAGAACCGTATGCGCCCGCTGGGCGGCAGCGATGCCACGGCCGAGGCCTTTTTTATGCAGGCCGGCAACCTTGCGGCGCGGTATGGGGTGCATCTGGCGCTGGAGGCCAACCCCCCGATGTATACAAACTACCTGAACAACACGGCAGACGCCTTTGCGCTGGTCAAGCGGCTTGACAATCCCGGCCTGTCCGTAAACCTCGACCTGTCCACCGTGCTGGCGCAGGGCGAAAAGCTGCAGAGCTTTATTGACGACATGCAGTATGTCAGCCATGTACATATCAGTGAGCCGGGTCTGGCCCCCATCGAGCGCCGCCCCGAGCATAAGGAGCTGGCACTGCTGCTGGGTGCGGTGGGCTACAGCGGCTTTGTCTCGATCGAGATGGCCCGCACCGACCTTGACACGGTTCGCCGCACGATGGACTATATCGCGGAGGTGTTCGCATGATCGAATATGAGCGCAGGGAACTGAACGGCGTGCCGGATTTTACCGCCGCCGAGTATGAGGGCCGCCGCAGCGATTACTGCCTGCTGATCCCCGTCATCAACGAGGGCGCCCGCATCCTGACCGAACTGGGCCGCGCCCAGACAGCGGGCATCGACCGCGTGTGCGACATCGTTATCTGCGACGGCGGCTCGACCGATGGCAGCATGAAGCACGAAACGCTGCAGCTTTACCATGTGAACACGCTGCTGACCAAGACCGGCCCCGGCAAGCAGGGCGCACAGCTGCGCATGGGCATCTATTTTGCGCTGGATCGCGGCTACAAGGGCATCCTGACCATCGACGGCAACAACAAGGACTCGATCGAGGATGTGCCGGAGTTTATCGCCAAGCTGCAGGCAGGCTATGACCTTGTGCAGGGCAGCCGCTTTATCCGCGGCGGCCATGCGGTCAACACGCCGCCGGTGCGCTATGCCGCCGTGCGGCTGGTCCATGCGCCGCTTGTCAGCCTTGGCGCGCACCAGTGGTTTACCGACACGACCAACGCCTACCGCGCCTACAGCCGCGAGTATCTGACCCACCCCGATGTCCGCCCGCTGCGCGATGTCTTTGTCGGGTATGAGCTGCTGGCGTACTTAAGCATCCGCGCCACCCAGCTGGGGCTGAAGGCCTGCGAGGTCCCCGTGACCCGCGCCTACCCGGCCACCGGCAAGACCCCCACCAAGATCACCGGCTTCAAGGGCAACAGCGACCTGATGAAGATCCTCCTCAATGCCCTTGCAGGGAAGTATAATCCGTAAATGAAAAAGGGGAACGCTCTATGACCTACGACAAAATCATCCTCGGCGCGGGACTGTATGGCTTGTATGCGGCGCAGAAATGCGGTGCGGCGGGCCAGCGGGTGCTGGTGTTGGAGCGCGACCCCGTCCCCTTTATGCGGGCAACCTACATCAATCAGGCCCGCGTTCACATGGGGTACCACTATCCGCGCAGCTATTCCACGGCCATCAAGTCCGCCCGTTATTTTGAGCGGTTCTGCCGCGATTACGGCTTCTGCCTGCATACGGAATTTGATCAGGTGTACGCCACAAGCGCCCATTTTTCATGGACGAACGCGGCGGAGTTCCGCCGGTTCTGCGCAGCGGCTGAGATACGCTGTGACGATGTACCGCCGGAAAAATACTTTAACCCCGGCCTGTGCGATGGCGCCTTCCTGACGACCGAGTACACCTACGATGCGCAGGTGCTTAAGCGCTGGTTTCTGGAGCAGCTGGCGGCGCTGCCCAATGTTGAGATCCTCTACAGCCGCAAACCGGACCGCATCGAGCAGGCCGGCAGCGTGTGGCGGGTCACAGCAGGGGAGTACACGGCCGAGGCACCCTGCCTGCTCAACGCGACCTACGCGGGCGTCAACGACATCCATGCCATGCTGGGGCTGCCGCCCTTCGGTATTAAGTACGAAAAATGCGAGATCATTTTGTGTACTGTTGACGAAAAACTTCGGAACACCGGTATCACGGTCATGGACGGACCGTTTTTTAGCCTGATGCCCTTCGGCCAGACCGGTCTGCACAGCCTGACCAGCGTGACCTTTACGCCGCATGAGACAAGCTATGACAGCGTGGCAACCTTCCCCTGCCAGAAGGAGAGCGGCGGCCGCTGCACCCCCGGCAGCCTGTACAACTGCAACGAGTGCCCGGCCAAGCCGGCCAGCGCCTGGCCCTACATGAGCCAGCTTGCCCGCAAATATCTGAAGGAAGAATACGGCTTTGCCTACCACAGCAGCCTTTTCAGTATGAAGCCCATCCTGAAGGCCAGCGAGATCGACGACTCGCGCCCGACGGTGGTCCGCGTGATGAACGAGGCCCCCAAGCTGGTCAGCGTGCTGTCCGGCAAAATCAACACGGTGTATGATCTGGACGAGGTTCTGGAAGTATGAATACAAAAGAAAAGAATTTTATTTCTGCAGTCATCTACCTGCATGATGACGGTGACCGCGCTGTCGCGTTCTGCCGCACGGTCGCGTCCGAGCTGGACGCCCACTTTGCCCAGTATGAGTTGGTGGTCGTGGATGATGCCTGTACCGATGACACCGTGGCCCGCCTGCGGGAATGGGGCTGCGAGCAGGCCGCCCCGCTGACGATCCTGCACATGAGCCTTTTTCATGGGCTTGAGGACGCCATGAATGCGGGGCTGGACGCCGCCATCGGCGATTATGTGTATGAATTTGACTCCACCGAGCTTTGCTACCCGGCATCGCTGATCTTTGAGGCGTACCGCACGGCGCTGACCGGCAGCGACATCGTTTCCGTCTGCCCGCGCACTGTGCGCGGCGGCAGCGGCCTGTTCTATAAGCTGTTCAACGCCAACTCCCAAAGCGCCTATCAGCTGCGCACCGATGCGTTCCGCCTCGTCACCAGGCGGGCCATCAACCGGGTCCATGCTTCCAGTGCGCACCTGCCCTACCGCAAGGCGGCCTACGCGGCCAGCGGCCTGAAGATGACCGATCTTGAATTTGACGGTCAGCTGACCGTCAAGGGCAGCGGCCGCTTTAATCTGGCCGTGGACAGTCTGGCGCTGTACACCGATTTCGGCTTCAAGGCCAGCATGACGATCACCCTCTGTATGCTGGCGCTGGCGCTGGCCGAGCTGGTCTACACCCTCATCATCTTTGCCACAGGCCACCCGGTTGCCGGCTGGACCACAACGATGTTTGTCATCACCGTGGGCTTTGCAGGGCTGTTTGCCGTGCTGACCATCGTGGTCAAGTACCTCTGCCTGCTGCTGAACCTCAACTTCCGCCAGCAGAAGTATCTGGTGGAGAGCATTGAAAAGCTGCAGAAATAACGCAGGAGGAATTTTGCGATGAAATGTAACCGTCCGCGGCTGTCCCGCCGCACATTCTGGGTGCTTTGCGCCCTGCTGGTCTGCCTGCGCCTGACGCTGACGGGCTTTCAGCAGGCGTACATCTGGGTGGGCGGCGCACCGCTGGACGATGAGCTGATGTTCCGCGCCGCCAACAGCATTACGGCCGGGCAATGGCTGGGGGCATATGATTATCTGACCCTCTCCAAGGCAATGCTCTTTCCGGTGTGGCTGGCGCTGCTGCATGCGCTGCACCTGCCGTATTTGATCAGCGGCGCGGCGCTCTGGTGCGGCGCGGCGCTGACGGCGGCGTTCGCATTTTCGCCGCTGTGGCGCAAAAAAGACCCTAAGCGGGGCCGCGTGCTGACGCTAGCGCTCTTTGCGGTGCTGGCGTTCCTGCCGTCCAGCTGGGCGTCCTACACGCTGCGGGTCTACCGGGACAATATCTTTCCGGCGCTCTGCCTGTACTTTTTTGCGGGCATGGCGGGCATGGCCCTGCGCGCTGTGCAGGAAAAGCCCGCGCCGCTCTGGCCGTGGCTGGCTGCGGCGGGCGCGGGCCTTGCCTGCGGCTATCTTGACCGCGAGGATGCGGGGCTGTTTCTGCTGCCCTTTGCCGCAGCTGCCACGGGTATCGTGGCGGTCGTGCTTGTGGGCCAGCGCCGCTGGAGGGCGCTGGCCGCGCAGCTGATCCCGTATCTGATGCTCGGCGCGGGGGTGCTGACCTTCTGCACCCTCAACTACACGCACTACGGCGTTTTTGCCCTGTCGGATTTCTCCGAGGGTTCGTTCGCCGCCGCCATGGGCGCGATGATGCGGGTCGATACAGACAGTGATAAGCCGTATTTGTCGGTGCCCGCCGATGCGCGCGCAAAAATCTACGCAGCTGTGCCGGAGCTGGAGCCACTGGCCTACTGGCTGGAGGAGGACGACCAGCTGCAAAACGACTTCCGAGACCCGGGTCTGGACGATTACCGCGCGGGCAGCTTTTACTGGGCCATCCGCCGCGCCGCGCAGTTTGAGGGCATCTATGCCGATGCTCAGACAGCGGCCGGCTATTGGCAGACCGTGGCGGATAAGATCAACGCCGCCTGTGACGCGGGCACCCTGCCCAGCCGCACCGGCAAGCGCACCGCGACCAGCCAGCCCATCAAGGCGGAATATGTCCCCGCGACCCTTTCCGAAACATGGAACGGCCTCTGCCATGCGGCAGGGCTGCGCGGCTGTGCGCCCTATGAGGCACTGCGCTCGATCGGCACCGAGGAGGACTTTGCCGCATGGTCCGGCTACCTGCACTGCGGCTTCAACAGCGCCGCCGAGGCCGGCAAGGATACGCCCTATTACAGCCTCTATCAAAAGGCAGTCTTTGCCGTTATGCAGGGGTGGGCGTGGGCGTACAGCATCCTGCTCACGGTGGGGGCAGTGTGCGCACTGTTCTTCCATGTTACGGAACTTTTGCCGTGGATACGCAAAAAATGCACAGCGCAAACGGTAGTGCCGTGGCTGCTGCTGTTTGGTATTTTCGGCATGGCGCTGCTGCGCTGTGCCATGATCGCCTTTGTCGAGGTGTCCAGCTTCGGCATCGGCACCAGTACGATGTACCTTGCCACAGTACACCCGCTGCTGGTTCTGTACGCATTTGTCGGGCTGTTTTTGTACGGCAGGCCGCTGAAAAGAAAGGAAACTGCATGACGAATCTACTGGTCATCGGCGGCGGTGCTGCGGGCTTGATGGCGGCAGGCGCTGCCTGTGCCCGCGGCCTTACCGTGACCGTGCTGGAACACAACCCCAAGGGGCCGGGGCAGAAGCTGCTCATCACCGGCAAGGGGCGCTGCAACCTCACAAGTGACAGCGATGTACGGGAGTTTTTACCCTATGTGCGGCGCAACGGGCGGTTCCTCTATTCCAGCCTTTACGCATTCCCGCCGTCTGCGGCGATGGAGCTGTTTGAAACTCTCGGCGTGCCGCTTAAAACCGAGCGCGGGCGGCGGGTCTTTCCGCAGTCGGATCGCGCCGCCGATGTGCTGGCGGCACTGCGCGACTATGCCCGGGATGCTCAGTTTGTGCGCGGCAGCGCCAAAAGGCTGCTTTTGGAGGACGGCGTCTGCAAGGGTGCCGTCACCGACCGGGGGGAGACATACCGCGCAGCGCATACGCTGATCGCCACCGGCGGCATCAGCTACCCGGTCACGGGCAGCGATGGCAGCGGCTACAGGCTGGCGCGGCAGGCGGGGCACACCATTGTGCCGCCCCAGCCCAGCCTGTGCAGCCTTGTCAGCCCGGACCCGGCCTGCCGCCGCATGATGGGGCTGGCGCTGCGCAATGTGACGCTCACGCTGCTCTGCGATGGCAAACCACTGTTTACCGAGCAGGGCGAGGCGCTGTTCACCCACTTTGGCCTGTCGGGGCCGCTGGTGCTGTCGGCCAGCACCTACATTGAGGATATAACGAAGCATCGTTATATATGCGAGTTTGACTTAAAGCCGGCTCTTGACGAAAAGACGCTCTATGACCGGCTGACCCGCGACTTTGCCGAGCAGGGCAACCACAGCGCACAGGGCGCACTGGCCAAGCTTTTGCCCAACTCAATGCGCCCCGTGGCCGTGGAAAAGTGGGGCGTTGACCCCGCCACCAAGGCCGCCCAGATCACGCGCGAGCAGAAGATGGCGCTTGTGAACCTCTGCAAGCACTGGCAGGTGCCGGTGAACGCGCTGGGGGACAAGGAACACGCGGTCATCACGGCGGGCGGCGTGGATGTGCGCGAGGTCGATCCCAAGACGATGGCAAGCAAGCTCTGCGAGGGGCTGTACTTTGCCGGTGAGGTCCTTGATGTGGACGCCCGCACCGGCGGCTATAACCTGCAGATCGCCTGGTCAACTGCGCAGGCGGCGGTGAGGGCGCTGTAACCCTAAGCCTTCCCCCAAGGGAGAAGCCAAAGTGGTATTTATTATTTAAAAAGGGTGATATATCATGGTTTCTATCGCAATCGACGGCCCGTCCGGGGCCGGTAAATCCAGTCTGGCCAAGGCGCTGGCGAAAGACCTCGGCTATGTCTATGTGGACACCGGCGCCATGTACCGCTCCATCGGGCTGTACGCGGTGCGCGCAGGGGCGGACCCCCACGATGCAGACGCTGTGGCGGCACTGCTGCCCGGCATCAAGCTTGACATCCGCCTGCTGGACGGCACGCAGCATGTCTACCTGAACGGTGAGGATGTCAGCACGGCGATCCGTGCGGAAAATATCGGCATGGCGGCCTCCGCTGTGGCGGCGCACCCGGCCGTCCGCGCCTTCCTGCTGGACACCCAGCGCGGACTTGCCGAAAGCCAGAATATCCTGATGGACGGCCGCGACATTGGCACTGTGGTGCTGCCCAACGCCACGGTCAAGATTTTCCTGACGGCAACTGCCGAGGCCCGCGCCGAGCGCCGTGCCAGAGAGCTGGCGGAGAAAGGCCAGCCCGCCGACCTTGCCACCGTGCTGGCGGACATCCGGCAGCGCGACTATCAGGACAGCCACCGCGCCGTTGCGCCCCTGAAGCAGGCGGAGGATGCCATTTTGGTGGACACCAGTGACATCGGCCTGCAGGAGAGCTTTGACCTGCTGAAACGCACGATTCTTGCGCATATCTGAGGGGGCTGCTTATGCTTTTGTATTGGATTTTGCTGCCCATCGTCTGGGTGCTGGCACATATCCTCTGGCGGTTTGAGGTCATCGGCCGCGAGAATCTGAGGACCGTCCGCGATGGGCGCGCCTATGTCATCGCACCCAACCACATCGCCAATCTGGACCCTGTTTTTATCGCTATTACGGTGTTTGACTGGAAACGGCTGCGTATTCTGGCCAAGGAGGAACTGTTCAAAAACCCGCTGGCAGGCTGGTTTCTGCGCTGCATGGGTGCGGTTGCCATCGAGCGTGGCCGCGGTGACACCACCACGGTGGAGCAGCTGACCAACGAGTGCAAGAACGGTACGGGCATCATGATCTTCCCCGAGGGGACCCGCACCAAGACCGGCAAGCTTGGCATGATCAAGAGCGGTGCCTTTGTCATTGCTGCCGCAGCCGGTGCGGATATGCTGCCTGTGCGCATCATCTACGGCAGCAAGGATGGAAGAATGCACCTTTTCTGCAAAATCCGCATCGTGTTCGGCGCCCCCATCCCGGCCGAGGAGCTGCAGATCAAGGACCAGAGCCACAAGATGGCCGAGCTGCGCCGCATGAAGAATCGCCTGCGCGATGAACTGGAGCAGCTGTTGGCCGACAATGCGTTTGCCGCGCCCGCCGTGGAGGCTGCACCGGAGCCGCTGCCTGAAAAAAGTGAGCAGCCGTAAGCTGTAGGGGGGCGTCCTTGACGCCCCGACATCAAAAAGGAGCCAAGCTATGGAGATCATTCGTGCCAAAACGGCCGGGTTCTGCTTCGGCGTGGACCGCGCCGTCAAGCTGACATACGATTTATTGGCGGAGGGACGCAAAGTTGCGACCCTCGGCCCGCTGATCCACAATGCTCAGGTCGTGGCCGACCTTGAGGCTAAAGGGGCGGTGACCTGCCCGGATATTGACGCCGTACCTGACGGGTATGAGGTCGTCATCCGCAGTCACGGCGTACCCAGAACGGTCTATGATAAAATAAACACACGCGGCCTGGCGTATCATGATGCCACCTGCCCGTTTGTAGCAAAAATCCATAAAATTGCAATGGAAGCGGACAAAATCGGTGCGCTTTTGCTGGTTGCCGGGGATGCTGACCACCCCGAAGTGCAGGGGATTGTCGGCCATACAAAAGGCTCTGTGCGGGTTTTCGCCAATTTGGAGGAGCTGCAAAATTTGCTCCCTGCGCTTTTGCAACAAGAATCCATTTATGTAGTTGCCCAAACGACATTTCGCGTGGAAAGTTGGGAAAACTGCAAGGTTTTTTTAAAAAAAGAGTGTACAAAAGCCAAAATTTTTGATACAATATGTAATGCAACGTGGGCGAGGCAACAGGAAGCGGAAGACCTCAGCCAAAAATGCGACCGGATGGTCGTCATTGGTGGTCATCATTCTTCCAATACCCAAAAGCTGTTACAGGTCGCCGCGCGGCATACCACGGCCATCAATGTCGAGACTGCTGATGAACTCGACCCCGCATGGCTCGCCGGTGCTGCGCGTGTGGGCGTGACGGCCGGGGCTTCAACGCCTTCGTCTATAATTGAGGAGGTACTTAACAGTATGAGTGAAGAGATCCGTGACGACATGAGCTTTGAGGAGATGCTTAACGCATCCGAGGCAAAGCCCCTGTACGCAGGCAAGATTGTAAAAGCCAAGGTCATCAGCGTTTCCCCGACGGAGTGCACCGTCGGCATCGATGGTTCCAAGCACACCGGCATTGTGCCCCTGCGCGAGATGAGCCATGATCCCAACGCCAAGATGGAAGACCTTGTTAAAGAGGGCGACGATCTGGATCTGGTGGTTGTCAAGACCAACGATCAGGAGGGTGTTGACACCCTGTCCCGCGTCCGTTTTGAGGCCCAGAAGGGCATGAAGGACGTCTCCGAGGCTGCCGAGAACGGCACCGTTATGGAAGGCGATGTCATGGAAGCCAACAAGGGCGGCGTTGTTGTCAACGTCAAGGGCGTTCGCGTCTTTGTGCCCCGTTCTCAGGCCACCATGCGCCGTGATGAGGACTACACCAAGCTCGTCGGCCAGCATGTTCAGCTGGTCATCACCGAGTGCGCCGGCCGCAAGATCGTCGGCTCCATCAACAAGGTCACTGCCGAGGCCAACAAGGCCAAGCGCGAGGAGTTCTGGGCCAATGTTGAGGTCGGCAAGCAGTATAAGGGCGTTGTCAAGAGCCTGACCTCCTACGGCGCTTTCGTTGACGTGGGCGGTGTCGATGGCCTGTGCCACATCAGCGAGCTGAGCTGGAACAACATCAAGCATCCCTCCGAGGTCGTCAAGGTCGGCGACGAGATCGAGGTCTATGTCAAGAGCTACGATCCCGAGAACCAGAAGGTCTCCTTGGGCTACAAGAAGGAAGAGGACAACCCCTGGGTCAAGCTGGAGAACGAGGTTCCCGTTGGCACTGAGTTCACCGCTCCCGTTGTCTCCATCACCAAGTTCGGTGCCTTTGTCCGCATCATGCCGGGCATTGACGGTCTGGTCCACATCAGCGAGATCAGCAACGAGCGCGTGAACAAGGTCTCCGATGTTCTGAAGGTCGGCGATGAGGTTCGCGTTAAGCTGACTGCCGTTGACTTCGACCGCAAGCGCATCAGCCTGTCCATGAAGGCCTGCCTCGACGAGGAGAACGGCGAGGACGCTGAATAATCCTTAGTCACTGAGCAACCGTAAGGGGCCTGCCTGTTCTAACAGGCAGGCCCCTTTTTGCTTGAAAAACGGCGTGTAGCTCTGTAGGGGCGGATGCTTGCATCGACCCCTGCAAGGCTGCCGCTATGATAGGGAAAACCCATGCAAAAACTCAAAGACTTCATCAAAAAATATTACGAGGGTCTGGCCTACCTTTTCTTCGGCGGCGTGGCAACGCTTTTGAATCTGGTGGTGTTCGCGGTCTTTCAGGCGGCGTTCGGCACCGATTTTGCGACCGGCCTCGGCAATGTGCTGGACAATATCCTCTGTATCCTCTTTGCTTATTGGACAAACCGAACTTTCGTGTTCAAAAGCACCAACAAGGGCAAGGCGGCCCTTGCGGAGTTCGGCCAGTTCGTCTCCTGCCGCATCGCCACCATGGTCATGGATCAGCTCATCATCTGGCTGGGCGTCAGCGTGCTGGGGCCGGCAGTCCGCTTTGCGGCAGCCGATCCCAAGCTGTGGGCCATGGGCGTAAAGCTGTTCAGTCAGGTCGTTGTGATCCTCTCCAATTATGTTTTCAGCAAATTGTTTATCTTTAAAAAGAAGTGACGCATATTCCGAAAGGAGCCGACCATGCTTGTTTTTAAGGTAGCAAAATTCGCTCTCAGGCATCCGATGCTGACGCACAGCGCCAGCCGGCTGCTGCACAAAAAACTTCGTCCCAAAAAGGAGGCATCCCCCATGAAACAGAAAGTTCGCGGCCACGCATTCCGTCTGGTAGGTCTGATCCTCGGCATCATCGGTGCCACGGTCAGCGTCACCTCCATCGTATTTGCGGCATTGGGCCTGCATCAGGCACGCCTGTGCAAGCATTGTGAGAAAGGGGAAAATTTCCGATGAAATACACGAAGGAAGAGATGCTGAGCAAGGTAGACCACACCCTGCTCAAGCCGGAGGCCACCTGGCCTCAGATCCAGACCCTGTGTGACGAGGCCATTGCCAATCACTGCGCCTCCGTCTGCATCAACACCTGCTATGTCAAGCAGGCGGTCGAGTATATGGCAGGCCGCGTACCGGTCTGCTGCGTGGTTGGTTTCCCTCTGGGTGCCATGGATACTGCCAGCAAGGCCTTTGAGGCCAGAACCGCTGTTGAGAATGGCGCGTCCGAGGTCGATATGGTCATCAACATCGGCTGGCTGAAGAACAAACAGTATGACGATGTCCGCAATGACATCGCCGCCGTCAAGGCTGCCGTGGGCGATAAGATCCTCAAGGTCATCATCGAGACCTGCCTGCTGACCGAGGAGGAGAAGGTCAAGATGTGCGACATTGTGCCCGAGGCCGGTGCCGACTTCATCAAGACCTCCACCGGCTTCTCGACCGGCGGTGCGACCTTCCATGACATTGCGCTGTTTGCCGAGCATGTCCGGGGGCGCTGCAAAATCAAGGCTGCAGGCGGTATCTCCACCGTGGAGGATATCGAAAAATTCCTCGACCTTGGCGCTGACCGTCTGGGCACCTCCCGCGCAGTCAAGCTGCTCACCTCCGGCGAGGCCGGCAGCGGGTACTAAGGGCGCGCACGTTGTTCCTTCTTTGCAAAGAAGGAACTCTAAATAAACAAACCAAGAAGGCGCTGCTATCGTGCGTGATAGCAGCGCCTTTTATCTTACGCACCCGTAGAGGCCGGGCATGCCCGGCCCGCGACATTCCCGCTATTGCAGCCGGATCTTCCGCCAGTAGGGGAGGAATTCATCCCTCCCGTGGAGGTTACCTATGCCCCTACAAACTGGAATTTTCAAATTAGTCTTTGCAAATAACCTTTGAACCTTCACCATCAATTACAATTCCCTGACGGTTGTTAATTGGGCATAGATTCAAATCCGAAAACTCAGTCATTATTTTCTCGGTAACTTTCTTAAATGGTGCTGTAAGATAATGCGG